>Ga0334893_1000655_pt1 | contig 42516 bp, 27 predicted proteins | sample GraSluR3_MG_5_FD_207218 | JGI IMG/M metagenome (GOLD analysis project Ga0334893, IMG submission 207218) | Sludge microbial communities from methane-producing bioreactor in Wageningen University, Netherlands - Granular Sludge_09_05-R3 | ecosystem: Engineered > Bioreactor > Anaerobic >...
GCATGTACATGAACGGTAAACTGGTGGGATGTGTAAAAAGAGCCCATGACAGGGATATAAACCTAAGCGCCCACGTTATGTTTGAAAACCTGGTTACCAAGGCATCCGGTGTGCTGGCGCTGGTTGATTTGATTAAGTTAAACAATATTGATCCGGGTGAAATTGATTATGTTATTGAGTGCTCTGAGGAGGCCTGTGGGGATATCAACCAGAGAGGCGGCGGTAATTTCGCTAAGTCCATTGCCGAAGTTTCTGGTTGTGTGAATGCGACCGGCTCAGACATCAGGGGCTTTTGTGCCGCTCCCGCCCATGCCCTTATAGAGGCGGCGGCCCTTGTTAAGTCGGGAGTGTACAAAAATGTAGCGATTGTGGCGGGCGGAGCAACAGCCAAACTGGGCATGAACGGCAAAGACCATGTGGCCAAGGGACTGCCGGTCCTGGAGGATGTGCTAGGCGGGTTTGCGGTGCTGATAAGTGAAAACGACGGTGTGAACCCGGTACTGCGGACCGACCTGGTTGGATTCCATAAAGTTGGAACGGGGTCTTCACCCCAGGCGGTCATTACTTCACTGGTGATATCGCCCTTGGAAAAGGGCGGCCTTAGGATTACCGATATAGACAAGTATTCGGTGGAAATGCAGAATCCCGAAATAACCGTGCCGGCGGGCGCCGGGGACGTTCCGACCGCAAACTATAAAATGATAGGCGCCCTGGGAGTTAAACGAAACGAGCTTAAGAGGGAACAGTTGGCCGAATTTACAGAGAAGCACGGGATGCCGGGATTTGCTCCCACCCAGGGACATATACCCTCGGGGGTGCCATTTTTGGGACACTGCAGGGATATGATGCAGAAGGGTATCATACAAAGGGCAATGATTGTGGGAAAAGGGAGCCTGTTTCTCGGCCGTATGACCAACCTCTTTGACGGTGTATCCATAATTGTGGAAAAAAATTCCGGCAAGGTCGGAGCGGAAACCGGGATAAGCGAGAAGGAAGTAAAGGCAATGATTGCTCAAAGCCTGAAAGAATTTGCAGCCCAGCTGCTGGCGGAACAGGGGTGAGAGCATTTGGAAAATAATGTTAAGAAAATAATCGGCGATGTGTTCAATCAGATGGCGGAAGGATTGGAAACCGGGAGCTTTGCAAAGAGAATAAGGGTGGGACTTACGACTCTCGGAAGCGAACTCGGGACAGAAGAGCTTGTAAAGGGTGCCGAGCTGGCGGCGGCAAAAAATCCGGCGATTGAGACAGTCCTTATAGGCTCTTCCGGAAACAGCAGTCTGAGAACAGTTGTAGTGGAAGACGAAGAAAAAATGCATGAAAAAATGGAAGAAATGCTTGACAGCGGTGCAATAGACTGCTGTGTTACAATGCACTATAATTTCCCTATAGGTGTTTCAACGGTGGGCAGGGTGCTTACTCCCGGTGCCGGAAAGGAAATGTATATAGCCACCACGACCGGAACTTCCGCGGTGGCCAGGGTGGAGGCCATGGTAAAGAACGCCATTTGCGGTATTGCCTGTGCAAAGGCCATGGGCAACCCCAGGCCGACCCTGGGCATACTCAATGTGGACGGTGCAAGACAGACCGAAAGAATACTGCTTGGGCTGAAGGAAAAGGGTTATGAAATAAACTTAGCCGTGTCCGGCAGAAGCGACGGCGGCCATGTGATGAGGGGTAACGACCTGCTTACCGGAACTCCCGATATTATGGTTACCGATACACTGACCGGTAATATACTCATGAAAGTATTCTCTTCCTATACCACAGGCGGCAGTTATGAAGCGGTGGGATACGGTTACGGGCCCGGTGTCGGTGAAGGGTATTCAAGGATAATTCTGATACTGTCCAGGGCATCCGGAGCCCCGGTGGCTGCCAATGCCATAGAATATGCCGCCGGGCTTGCCCGGGGACGGCTTGCCGAAATGACAGCCGGGGAGATGGCGGCAGCCAAAAAAGCAGGGCTCGAGGATCTGCTGGTTCAAACCAAAAAGGACCAGCCGGGCGCCGAAAGCAGGGAAAAGGTACAGGCACCGCCAAAAAAAATAGTTACCGCTTCCATATCGGGAATAGATATTATTGACCTTGACAGCGCAGTGGAGGTTTTGTGGAAAGGCGGGATTTACGCCGAGACCGGAATGGGATGCACCGGACCGGTGGTTATGGTGGCGGAGGACCAGCTGGATGAGGCAGCCGATCTACTCAAAAAGGAAGACTATATAACCAAGGATGCACAGTAATAGAAACATTTCTTCTAAGAGCTTCCCGGTGGGAAGCTCTTTTTTAGTTCCACTATTTGTGATTAAGTAAGTTATGCTATAATATTATATAATAGACGGTGTAAAGGGGATGTTTGCAGTATCAATTTGGTTATAGGGGAGATCATTATGAAAATGGGGTTTAATTTATCTCTAGAACAAACCCAGAAATTAATAATGACCCAGGAACTGCAGCAGGCGATAAAAATATTACAGCTGCCATCGTTGGAGTTAAGGGAATACATTCAGCAGCAGCTTGAGACAAACCCGCTGATTGAGGAAAGGGAAGACGATGGAGAGCTTAACTCCATGGAAGACGGGGAAAGCCTGTTATCACAGATTGTCAAAAATGTGGAATATACCAGAGGTGAATATGGCTACAACAGCGATCCGGACAGTGATTTTTCCTATGAGAATTATATACCCAGCCATACAACCCTTAAGGATCATTTATTTTTTCAGCTGCACATTACGATTATGCCGGAACATCAGAGGGAGATAGGAGAGTATATAATAGAAAGCCTGAACGGTAACGGTTATCTGACCGCGGATGTCCGGGAAATTGCAGCGGTTCTCAAGGTAGACAGCGAAGAAGTTGAACAGGTATTATCGGTTATACAGACCTTCGATCCCACGGGAGTCGGCAGTCGGGACCTTAAGGAATGCCTGATGCTGCAGCTTGATGCAAAGGGCATAGACGATCCGTTGGTAAGGAAACTGGTGGGCGGATATCTTAAGGAACTTGGCGACAAAAAATTTAATCACATTGCCAAGGAATTAAACATTTTAACCGCCGAGGTCCAAAGGGCGTACGATATCATCAAAACCCTCGAACCAAAACCCGGAAGGGCCTTTCACAATTCAAGCGATGTCAAGTATATATCGCCGGATGTGGTAGTAAAACAGATAAATGATGAGTTTGTTGTACTGGTGAACGACAGTGCTGCGCCAAGGCTTATTATTAACTCGTATTATAGAAGCATACTAAACAGCTGCCAGGACCAGCCGGGTATTTCAAGGTATATAACCGGGAAGCTGGAATCCGCTCTTTGGCTGATAAAGAGCATAGAACAGCGCAGAATGACGCTGTACAAAGTGGTAAATGCAATAGTTGAATACCAGAAGGAATTCTTCCACAGCGGTGTTAAAGCCTTAAAACCATTGACCTTAAAGGATATAGCCCTAAAGGTAGGGGTACACGAATCGACGGTGAGCAGGGCCACAAACGGTAAATATGTTCAGACCCCCAGAGGAATATATGAGTTGAAGTTTTTCTTCACCAGCGGGGTAAGCAGCGTCTATGGAGAAGGTATATCCTCCGAGAGCATCAAAGAAGCAATAAAGGGGATAATCGACAAGGAGGACCCGAAGAAGCCCATAAGCGACCAGCGTATCACCGATATATTGAATTCAAGGGGCATCAATATATCAAGGAGAACGGTAGCAAAATACAGAGACGAACTCGGAATCGCATCCTCTAGCAGAAGAAAAAGGTATTGTTGAGTAAAACTTATTAAAACTTATTATTATGGTTAATAATAAGTTTAGTTTACAATAAACTATTAAAAAATATGGAGGGATACTGAATGGCTGTAAGGGTTGCAATAAACGGGTTTGGGAGAATAGGCAGAAACGTGCTCCGGGCCGCATTGGAACAGGAAGTAAAGGATTTGGAGTTTGTGGCAATTAACGCAAGGTCTTCGGATAATGCCGTTAAGGCCCATCTTTTCAAGTACGATTCACTTTATGATACATATAAAGAAGAAGTTAGTGTTGAAGGCGGCGATATACTGGTCGGCGATAAGAGCTTCAAGGGTTTGACCGGAATTGGACTGGAAGAACTGCCCTGGAAGGAACTGGGCATTGATATTGTAATCGAAGCGTCTGGAGCTTTCAGAACCAGGGAAACCGCCCAAAAGCATTTGGCCGCGGGAGCTAAAAAAGTGGTTATTACCGCTCCGGCCAAGGATGAGGACATAACAGTTGTTATGGGTGTCAATGAGGAAAGGTATGAGCCGGACAGGCATCACATAGTTTCAAATGCTTCATGTACCACTAACTGCTTGGCACCGGTGGCAAAGGTGCTGGATGAGGAGTTTGGGATAAATAAAGCGCAGATGACCACGGTGCATGCTTATACCAACGACCAGAATATACACGATGCAAGGCACAAGGATTTGAGAAGGGCCCGGGCGGGAGCCCTGTCCATGATACCGACAACTACCGGTGCTGCCAAGGCGGTTTCGCTGGTCCTGCCCCAACTGGAAGGCAGGATAAACGGAATGGCCATAAGAGTCCCGACCCCCACCGTATCCCTTGTGGATCTTGTCGCCCTAGTGGACAAAAAAGTTAGCGGCAGGGAAGAGGTAAATAAAGTTTTTGAAGAAGCTGCTGCCGGCCGGCTGAAGGGAATACTGGGGTACAGCGAAAAACCTCTTGTTTCCATCGATTATAAAAAGAGTCCCTATTCGTCGATAGTGGACGGCCTTTCAACTATAGTTGTAAGTGGGGATATGGTCAAGGTGCTGGCATGGTATGACAATGAATGGGGGTATTCGTGCAGGGTGCTTGACCTGGTGCGTTACATAGCCGGTAAGGGAGTATAAAGGGTTTTGACGCATTTTGCACCACATCGGCGGCATTAAAAAAGGGGCTGTTCTATGCAGCCCTTTGTTTATGCAAAATTTTCGGTATCAAAAATTTGCTATTTTTCTTAAAGAATATTACAGGAATATGAGCAGAAAATAAGACAACAATAAAAGATGCACCCTCCACCATGCTCATTAATGAATGGGGCTATTCCCACTGAGTAGCAGATCTGGTAGAATATATTACGGGCGTTAAAATAAAGGAACCTGCGTTATCAGGCACCTGATTATACAAGGAGGTACCGAAGTGGATAAAAAGACAGTAAGAGATATGGAGGTTTCGGACAAGAGGGTATTGGTTCGTTGTGATTTCAATGTGCCGATTGACGAGCAGGGCAGAATAACCGACGATACACGAATAACCGCATCCCTTCCGACAATACGGTATTTGTCAGACCGGGGAGCCAGGGTTATACTGGTATCGCACCTTGGCAGGCCAAAGGGAAAGGCCGACAGCAAATACAGCCTGCGGCCGGTGGCACAAAGGCTTGAAGAACTGCTGGGCAAAAACGTAATAATGGCGAATGATACAATAGGCGATGACGCCCGGGACAAGGCATCAAAACTGCAGCCGGGGCAGTTACTGTTGCTTGAGAATGTCAGATTCCATAAGGAAGAGACTGAAAACCAGCCCGGTTTTACAAAGAAGCTGGCCAAAATGGCGGAAATATTCGTGAATGATGCATTCGGAGCAGCCCACAGGGCCCATGCTTCCACAACCGGTATAACCGAATATCTGCCCGCTGCTGCAGGTTTTCTTATGGAGAAGGAACTGAAGGTGCTGGGAGGACTTGTAAAAAGTCCCAAAAGGCCCTTTACCGCTATATTGGGAGGCGCGAAGGTTTCGACCAAAATCGGTGTAATATCAAGCCTTCTGGACAGAGTGGACAGCCTGCTGATAGGCGGTGGTATGACCTTTACCTTCCTGAATGCAAAGGGGCTTAACGTGGGCAGGTCACTGCTTGAGCAGGATAAAGTGCCGCTGGCATCGAAAATAATAGAAAAGGCACAGGAAAAAGGGGTAAAATTAGTGCTGCCGGAGGATGTGGTTATTGCCGAGGCATTTGATAATGACGCAGATCATTACACGGTGAATGTGGAAAATATTCCTTCGGATTATATGGGACTTGATATAGGGGATAGAACAATCGAAGTTTTCCGCCGTATAATTCTTGAATCCGAAACGGTGCTGTGGAACGGGCCGGTGGGAGCCTTTGAACTGCCAAACTACGCAAGGGGTACCATGGAAGTAGCAAAGACAATGGCAGAATGCGGTGGTGTAACAATAGTAGGTGGTGGCGATTCGGTTGCTGCCGTTACACAGATGGGCTGCGCCGACAGGATGACCCATGTTTCCACGGGAGGAGGAGCGTCGCTGGAATTCCTGGAGGGGAAAGAGCTGCCCGGGATTGCCGGTTTAATGAATAAACAGTAATGGGAGTGATATTGTGAGGAAACCACTTATAGCCGGAAACTGGAAGATGAATAAAACAGGCAAAGAGGCGGTCGGACTGATAGAAGAACTGAAAAAGAGATTAAGCGGAAACAATGTTGACGTTGCCGTCTGTCCCCCATTTACCGCCCTCAGGGATGCCGCAGATGCGCTGGCGAATACAGCTGTAAAACTCGGGGCTCAGAACGTTTTTTACGAGGATGCCGGCGCCTTTACGGGAGAGATTTCTGCAGCCATGCTCAAAGGCCTTGGGGTGGAGATGGTCATACTGGGCCACAGTGAAAGAAGGGCGGTTTTCGGGGAAACCGATGCAGTAATAAATAAAAAGGTAATAAAGGTAATAAAAAGCGGCATGGTTCCAATTCTGTGCGTAGGCGAAACCCTTGACCAAAGAGAGCAGGGCAGGACCGAAGAGGTGATAGAGCGACAGGTTGCTAACGATTTAAGCGGCCTGACCAAGGAAGAGATTGGCGGTGTGGTTATAGCCTATGAACCGGTATGGGCCATAGGTACCGGAAAGTCTGCCACCGCCGAAGAGGCTGACAGGGTGATAGGATATATTAGAGGCATTTTGAAAAGGCTTGCAGATGAAGGTCATGCCGATGCAGTCCGCATACTGTACGGAGGAAGCGTAAAGAGCGCGAATGCGGCATCACTTATGGAAAAGCCCAATATAGACGGAGCGCTGGTAGGTGGCGCAAGCCTCAAGGCGGACGAGTTTTTGGATATAATCAAACAAACCATGGGAAAGGAGAAAAGCTGAAATGACACTTATTAGGGAAATATATGCACGGGAGATACTGGATTCCAGGGGCAATCCCACGGTGGAGGTTGAAGTCCTGCTGGAAAGCGGCTTTGTTGGCAGGGCAGGCATTCCTTCGGGTGCATCCACCGGTGCCTTTGAAGCGGTGGAATTAAGGGACGGTGATTCGGACAGGTTCCTGGGCAAAGGGGTACTTAAGGCGGTACACAATGTAAACGGGATAATTGCTCCGGAGCTTATCGGGTATAATGCCCTGGACCAGACAGGGATAGACAGCCTAATGATAGATTTGGACGGTACCCATAACAAGGCCAAACTGGGAGCCAATGCAGTACTGGGAGTATCGCTTGCTACGGCAAAGGCTGCGGCTACGGCAATGGGCCTGCCGCTGTACCGGTACATAGGCGGTACTAATGCAAAACTGCTGCCGGTACCCATGATGAATATCCTAAACGGGGGCAAGCACGCCGACAATAATGTGGACATCCAGGAGTTCATGATAATGCCGGTTGGCGCCAAATCCTTTGGTGGGGCATTAAGAATGGGTGCCGAAGTGTTCCATAATCTGAAGAAAGTCCTTAAGGGTAAAGGCCTGAGCACATCCGTCGGCGATGAGGGAGGATTTGCCCCCAACCTTGCATCCAATGCCCAGGCCATAGAAGTGATAATACAGGCGATAGAAATGGCAGGGTATACGCCTGGACAGGATATAGGCATAGCCCTTGACCCGGCGGCAACCGAGTTTTTTGCGGACGGCAAGTATCATCTTAAAGGAGAGGGACAGGTCAGGACATCTCAACAGATGACGGAGTTTTACAGCGAGCTGGTTGATAAATTTCCCATACTGTCCATAGAAGACGGCCTTGCCGAGGAGGACTGGGAAGGCTGGGCCCTTATGACAAAGGAGTTGGGGAAAAAGATACAGATAGTGGGCGATGATATATTTGTAACCAACACCGACCGGCTTATAAGGGGTATAAGGGAAAAAACCGCCAATTCCATACTTATTAAACTCAACCAGATAGGTACCCTTACCGAGACCCTTGACTGCATTGAAATGGCAAACAGGGCAGGATTCACCGCGGTTGTATCCCATCGTTCCGGTGAGACAGAGGATACCACCATTGCCGATGTGGCGGTGGCGGTAAATGCCGGCCAGATAAAAACCGGCGCTCCGTCCAGAACCGACAGGGTGGCAAAATACAATCAGCTGCTGCGCATAGAAGACGAGCTGAGGGCTTCGGCCCGGTACATGGGAAGGGACGTATTGGTAAATATAAGGTAATCGGGGAATATAACAAATCCTATCTGGACAACATATGCGACAGGGGACAGTTGCCATTCTGCAACAGGGGCAGTTCCCATTCTACGGTAACAAACCTGCGGCTGCAAACCGCCGGCGGCGGTGTAAAGGTGTTGTATTTTACTATTCCGTGTGTTAAAATAGCTTTGTTGATTTGAGAAGCTGGGGGGTGCAGGATATATGCGAAGTTTCGTAATAGCTGTCCATGTTATAGTTAGTATTGGTCTGATAGCCAGTATACTGCTTCAACCGGGCAAAAGCGCGGGGCTTTCGGGCAGTATTGCCGGGGGGGCTGAAACGCTTCTTGGAAAGGGCAAGAGTAAAGGATACGAAGCTCTGCTGGCGAAGATTACAACGATAGGCGCCATAGGTTTTGTAATTACTTCGGTTGTTTTGGTATTGCTGCAGTAAACCTAAATAAACAAATGAATACTTTGGGAGGTACATTAGATGACTGAGTTTTTTTATGTGATTCCCGCAGTGGGGATTATTGCTCTTATATTTGCTTTTATCCTGTCATCGAGGATTGAAAAGGCCGATGCCGGTACCGACAGGATGAAAGAGATAGCTTCTTATATACAGGAAGGGGCAATGGCATTTCTTACAAGGGAATACAGGAGCCTTGCCATATTTGTGGTAGTGTTGTTTTTTGTATTGACTTTTTTGATTGACTGGCAGACAGCAGTCTGCTTTCTTGTGGGAGGATTGTTTTCCGCCACCACCGGATACTATGGTATGAGGGTTGCCACCAAAGCCAATGTCAGAACCGCAAACGGTGCACGGCAGGGTATGAATAAGGCTTTGGGTATAGCCTTTTCCGGCGGAGCGGTTATGGGTATGAGCGTTGTTGGCCTCGGAGTGCTGGGTTTGGGCATACTATACATAATTTTCGGTAGCGCAAGCATAGTTACCGGATTCGGCCTGGGTGCAAGTTCCATAGCCCTGTTCGGCCGTGTAGGCGGAGGTATTTATACTAAGGCCGCCGATGTGGGGGCTGACCTGGTCGGAAAGGTGGAAGCCGGAATTCCAGAGGATGACCCTAGGAATCCCGCGGTAATAGCCGACAATGTCGGAGATAATGTGGGTGACGTGGCAGGCATGGGCGCGGACCTGTTCGAGTCCTATGTGGGTTCAATAATAGCTGCCATGACCCTGGGAACTGTAATATATGCCGGGCAGGTCAACGGGGTACTTTTCCCGATGCTTTTGGCGGCAAGCGGAATATTAGCCTGTATAATAGGGACGCAGTTTGTCAAGACGGATGAGGATGCCAACCCGCAGAAGGCCCTTAAGATGGGTACCTACGTAAGCGGACTGATAGTGGTTATATCCGGGTTTTTATTAAGCCGCTGGCTGTTTGCCGACCTCAGGCCTTTCTTCGCGGTGGTTTCAGGACTTGTGGTCGGGCTTGTAATTGGTCAGCTTACCGAGTATTATACATCCGCAGATTTTAAACCCGTGAAAAGGATTGCCGACCAGTCCAAGACCGGTGCTGCAACCAATATAATAAGCGGTCTTGCCGTTGGAATGCAGTCCACTGCCTTTCCGATAATCAGCATAGCAGCAGGCATACTGGTAGCCTACAAGGTGGCCGGCCTTTACGGGATAGCCCTGGCAGCGGTTGGAATGCTTTCGACTGCCGGGATGACCATAGCGGTTGATGCTTACGGCCCGATTGCCGACAATGCGGGAGGTATTGCCGAGATGGCGGAACTGCCGCCCGAGGTGAGACAAATAACCGACAAGCTTGATGCCGTTGGTAATACCACGGCGGCCATGGGCAAGGGGTTTGCCATCGGTTCGGCTGCACTTACTGCGCTGGCGCTGTTTGTTTCGTATTCACAGGTTGTTAACCTTCAAATAATAAATATAATACAGCCGGAAGTTATAGTCGGGATGTTCCTTGGAGGCATGCTGCCGTATCTGTTTTCGGCGATAACCATGGAGGCGGTTGGGAAGGCAGCTTTCCAGATGATTGAAGAGGTAAGGAGACAGTTTAAGGATATACCCGGCATAATGGAGGGCAAAGGAAAACCCGATTATGCAAGATGTGTGGATATCAGTACGGCGGCTGCCCTGAGGGAAATGATATTCCCCGGACTTCTGGCGGTGATAGCGCCGCTCATTACAGGTATCGTACTGGGACCCGAAGCGCTGGGAGGCCTTCTGGCCGGTTCACTCATAACCGGGGTGCTGGTGGCCATACAGATGGCGAATTCCGGCGGTGCCTGGGATAACGCCAAGAAATATATAGAGGGCGGTGCTCACGGCGGAAAGGGCAGTGAGGCCCATAAGGCGGCGGTTGTAGGGGACACGGTAGGAGACCCCTTCAAGGATACCTCGGGCCCGTCGATAAACATTCTGATAAAGCTTATGACCATCGTGGCTTTGGTGTTTGCACCGCTGTTTATGTAACCGACACTGCAGGGCATCGGGATTAACCTCCGATGCCTTTTGTTTTGATTAACAGACTTTGCAGTTTTAAAACCATGCCGGCGGTTAATAATAAATTACGGAAGTTATAAATGTTCAAATTAGCAGTAAGGACGGAGGCGGACAGTTTTGGAGATAAAGAAAGTAATACTGGAATTCATGAAAGAAAGGGCATACAACCCGATGGCGGCGGAGGAGCTGCTGGACAACCTGGAGCTGCAGCGGATGGATATGGCGGACTTTCTGCAGATTTTAAGGGAGATGGAAGCGGAAGGTGACATAATAAAAACCCGGAAAAAACGCTATGGAATACCCGAAAAAATGGACCTTGTGGTGGGCCGGCTTCAGTGCAACCAGAGAGGTTTCGGGTTTGTGCTGCCGCGGGATGAGATGTACGAGGATATTTATATACCCGCCGACGGAATAAACGGTGCCATGCACAACGACAGGGTTGTTGCCAAGATAATAAAGAGTAAAACGGAAGGAGCAAGGACCGAAGGCGAAATAATACGCATACTTGAAAGGGCAAACAAAAAGGTGGTGGGCACCTTTGAAAAGAGCAGGAATTTCGGGTTCGTGGTGCCCGATGATCCGCGGATACTGGACGACATATTTATTGCACGGGATGATACGATGGGTGCAAAGGAAGGGGACAAGGTTGTTGCCGAAATAGTATTGTGGCCAGGGAAGAGAAGAAATCCCGAGGGAAATATTACGGAGATTTTGGGGCACAGGGACGATATCGGAGTGGACGTGCTGTCCATAATAAGGAGCTACGACATTCCGGAAAAGTTTTCGGATAATGTGCTTGAGGAAGCCGGGGCACTGTCGGGGGATATATCTGACATTGAGCTGAAAAATAGGCTGGACTTGAGGGATATGAGGATAATCACCATTGACGGTGCCGATGCCAAGGACCTGGACGATGCGGTATCGGTTGAGAAGCTTCCAAGCGGTGATTTCCGGCTGGGGGTTCATATAGCCGACGTGACGCATTATGTGAAAGAAAACTCGCTGCTGGACAGGGAAGCCTACGGACGGGGAACCAGCGTATATTTTCTGGACAGGGTAATACCCATGCTGCCGGGAAGGCTTTCAAACAACATATGCAGCTTAAATCCGAAGATGGACAGGCTGACCATGTCGGTATTTATGAATATAAATGGCCGGGGAGATGTTGTGGATTATGAGATACACGAAAGCGTAATAAGGACCAGTGAGAGAATGACCTATTCGGATGTTTCGGACATCTTAGAAAAAAATGACCCGAAGCTTAAAAAACGATACGGATACCTGGTGGAAGACTTTAAGAATATGCAAAAGCTGCACGAGATTCTCGGCAGAAAGAGGGCCGAAAGGGGAAGCCTGGAGTTTGAATTTGACGAGAACAAGGTTATACTTGATGATGCGGGAAAGCCCATAGATATAGTAAGGGTGGAAAGAAGGACGGCGGACAGGATTATTGAGGAGTTCATGCTGGTGTGCAATCAGACGGTTGCGGAGCACATGTACTGGCTGGGCGTTCCCTTTATATACAGGGTGCATGAGGAGCCGGACAGCGAAAAAATAGAAGCCTTCAACGAGTTTATCTACAACTTCGGGTATTCGATAAAGGGTATAAAAAAGGTGCACCCCAAAGCCCTGCAGGGCCTTATTACCAAGGTTAAGGGCAAAAAAGAGGAAAGGGTAATAAACACTCTTATGCTGAGGGCACTGAAGCGGGCCAGGTACTACCATAAAAGCCTCGGACACTACGGCCTTGCGGTGGAATACTACTGTCATTTCACTTCCCCGATAAGGAGGTACCCGGACCTGGTAATACACCGAATACTGAAGGAAACGCTGAAGGGCAGAATAAATCAAAAAAGGACAGAATACCTGAAGGAATTTGTTGAAAAGGCGGCATTTCAGTCATCAGAGCGCGAAAGGGCGGCCGACGAGGCCGAGAGGGAAGTGGAGGACATGAAAAAAGTGGAGTATATGGCGGACAGGATAGGAGAGGAGTTTGAAGGCATTGTATCCGGCGTTACAGCCTTCGGCATGTTTGTGGAGCTGGACAACGGAATAGAGGGTATGGTCAGGGTCAGTTACATGGTGGACGATTTTTATCATTTTGACGACAAGAAATATATGCTGCTGGGTGAAAGAACCAAAAAGACCTATAAAATAGGGGATGCGGTGAAGGTACAGGTGCTGAAGGCAGATCTTGCCGACAATAAACTGGATTTCACACTGGTATAAAACACACAAACACGAGGACAGGTTTCTTGTTTGACGACTTCCCTGCCCGCTGCGGTTTACATAATCACTTGACAATTCGGGTGATGTGGTGTATCATGGTGGTAGTCAGAGAAGAAGGCCCTATTTGCCCGACAAATAGGGTTAATTTTATCCGGTAAAGCAGGTGCAGACAAGATGGCCGATGATGTCAGGGTAATCGCAAGGAATAAAAAAGCGAAGCACGATTATTTTGTGGAAGAGACCCTGGAAGCGGGTATTGAACTGGTGGGAACCGAGGTTAAATCCATCCGAAGCGGAAAGGTCAATATAAAGGACAGCTTTGCCAGGGTTGACAATGGAGAACTGTACCTTCATAATATGCACATAAGTCCATATGAGAAGGGCAATATATACAACAGGGACCCGCTGAGGACCAGAAGGCTTCTTGTGCACAAGAAAGAAATAAGAAAGCTTATCGGGTATACGCAGCAGAAAGGTTTGACCCTTGTCCCATTAAAGGTGTATATAACCAGGGGACTTATCAAGGTGGAACTGGCAGTGGCCCGGGGCAAGAAAACCTATGACAAAAGGCACGACTTGGCCAAAAAGGATGCCGAAAGAAGGATAGAAAGGGCCATGAAGGAGAGATACTGAGGAAAATTTTTATGGGGGCGTATTTGGTTTCGACGGGGATAATAGAATCAGGAGCAGCGAGCCGTGGTACGCTCGGCACCACGTAAAACAGCCGGCAATTAAACACAAACGCAAACAACGAAAATTACGCATTTGCTGCGTAAATAACGCAGCTCGTTCAACCCGGACTTCCCGCAGCCCGGGATTGGGCGTCATCAAAGCGGGGAACTGTTCGTCCTAAGAGTTGCGGACGGACCGAACACATGACTCTACCAAAGCCCTGATCCTGTCATTGGGAGCTGGGTGTAGGGAATATCAAATCAATGACTGCGCTCGGAGAGGTTCCTGGTGATATATTTTCGGACGTGGGTTCGATTCAAAAAAGAGTCGCCCTGTAAAGCGATTTGCAGGTGAAAACCCGGCTTTATCGGTGAAGGCTAAAGTGTTTACTATGCTAACACCGAGGGGTATGTGGATAAATCCAACAGCCCCGTATCGACTTATAGGCCGCTAAGTCCGTCAAGATATGCGGTACTAGGATGGAAGGCGAAAACTAAACCAAGCCTTTCATAATACGCCGGGGGAGTTAAGTAGTTAACTCCAAGATATAGTCAGTGCCATTAGGAAACTAGTGGATTACATGTCCCACCGCCTCCACCAAATTGTAAGGGCTCTGTAACAAGTATTGTTACAGAGCCCTTACAATTGCATAAATTCTTCTATTAATGCCTTCTTTTTCTTAAACATCTCATCATTATAACGACCGTTTCTTGGAGTAACTTTTTTATATTTATCAATTATGAGTTTGGCTCTTTTTTTCTTGGTTTCGATTATTAGAAATGGGCTTATTTCACGCAATAATTCAATTGCATCATCATAGATTACTCTGTATGTATAAGAATCTTTATGTTTAGCCCTGTTGTAGTTTCTTTTATTTATTATTCTTCCTTTACCGATTATTTTTTGAAGCCATAGCAGCAGCTCTTTATCGGTAGATGCAACCGATACACAGGGCGAAGGAAGTTGATTTTTGTGGAATCTTGTTAGCATTATGCTCCCTTCTCCGTCTACGATCCCAGCGATATAAGCTCTCTCGGTATCAATCATAAATACCCTCCTTTCATGGGAATATATGTTCGCTTAAATTGTATCATATCTTATCATTAATTACAAATATATGGATAAACATAACGCGGTCTTAATTATACACTGATTTATAGTGACAGAATTATGTTTTAAGTTAGAACAAAAAACCCCTGATACAGGGGCTTTTTTACATATCCAGCGGTACAAAGTTTTAATTTTTTGTTAGTTTTCTATATTCGGATGGAGGCATACCTACCATTCTTTTAAATACTGTGGAAAAGTGGGTGCGATTATTAAAGCCGCAAAGAATACTCACCTCACTAATCGAGCAGGCATTCTTCTCAAGCAGGCTCTTTGCCCTTTCAATTTTTAATCCCATTAAGTATTTATAGGGAGTTTTCCCGGTATGTTTTTTGAAAATCCGTATTAGGTGGTAGGGGCTGTAGTTTGCAAAGGCCGCCAGTTCATCCAGTGAAAACTCGGAACATAGATAGCTGTGAAGGTATTCTCTTACGTGTTTAATGGTTTTTGCATCACTATATTCTTTGTTCCAATCATACGGAAGGCTGTTCCTTGTATTTCTTAACAGGCTGATTATGATCTGTGTATTAAGGCTCTGAAGTACAAACTCGTATCCAATCTGCCGGCTTTTTGCCTCTTCCATAAAAAGGAACACCAGACTGCTTATGTTGGAATTCACATCCTTATAGGATTCGTTATGGAACAGCAGCTTATCTTTTCCCGTAAGCAAGTGTGAATACTCTCTCATATACTTAGTCTGAATAAAAACAGGTATATAGGTTTCAACCAATTTTTCCTCGGTATACAGATGAACCTGATCCGGATTCAAGGGGAATATTTTGTTTCGTTCCAGGAGATGTTTTTTTTGCTGCACCACAATTTGAGGCATGTTTTTGGACGGGATAAGAAACTTATAGCACTTAAACCCCTTGGGCTCAGAAAATACATTATTTGCTTTTAAAACGGTTATTCTATCGCTGGAATAGGTTTTCACTATTCTTGGAATTTCTGCAGGTAGGTCGTTAAACAATTCTTCACAAAACAGCTTAATAATAATCACCTACCAAAAACCAATATTTAACATGTGGTCATATTATATAGCAATATCTAAAACATATCAAGCAATTTTTGGAAACATTGGCGTCAAATCTGCTGTTATAATTCTGTTATCAATGTCTTTATTCACAGTTTAATGAAATGGTGAAGCGTTATTTTTAATCCAAGCCTAAAATCAGAAATTCAGTGAGGAGGTTTTTTGTGAAACGTTTACTGGTATTCGTGTTGGCGGTGGTAATGATGTTTTCTGTTATGAGCTGTTCGAGTCCGGGTGAACCGACCGAACCGGATGTGCCGGACGATTACGTTGAAGGCAAGAACGAAGATAATGAAAGTGAGGAAAAAGAAGAGGCGGAAAACGGGGGAAAAGCCGACGGTGATATCTCGGATGACTTTATGGAGCTTATCAGTACATTTGACCTGGCAAGTTATTTTTCTGAATTGGAATACACGTACAGTGTTACAGATGCCAGCGGTCAGGAAGACGTTGCCGAATATGCGTTTTATGTTCTGGATGAAAAGATTGTTGACGGCATGACGGCGTATCAAATCTCATTTGCAAGGTCTAAGAATGGCACACAATCGGTTACCGAATGCTGGGTTAACGAGAAACAGGTGTTGGCAGTCATTAAGGATGGTGAAGAAATAACCGAAGAGTTTACTCTTATGCAAACCAATACCACCCTCAACAATCTGATGGCCCCCTTTATGTTTACTGTTGTATTTGAGGAAATTCTCATGGAGCCACATGTACGGACGATTATGGGCTGGACATTGGAGGATGAGGGCACAAAAGCCGCCAGTATGAATGGGAAAAGCTATACGGTTTACTATTATGAATTGTCATCAAAGAGTGATGAAACCGCCTATCTCGAAGTTGTCTCCATTGAGGGGAAAAACACTTTTTTGAATTATGAAAATACCCAAGATGGCCGGCACTTTATGTTCAACATTGATCACATGACATCCAGGTAAGAAAGTATATATGACCTGCCATATGTCACCGTTTGGAGGACTATTCCAATAATAGAGAAAGGGGATTTTTGTGAAAAAGATCCGCTGCCAAAAAGCGGTCAGGGCGAAGAAAAACCTGCTGCGAGCGGGCCGCAGGAGGCAGCACCTGCAGCCGCAGACGATATCCTCTTAAAGGTTGTGGACCACTTTAAGTCCCAAGGCCTGGAGGTAACCGACGTTTACGCAAAAAACGCTGAGCTGATGGGTGCTGCTGCCGGGCTGGGCCTGGATATAGCAGGCGGTCCTGCTGAAATTTACCTTTTTGATCCGTAAAAGGCGGATGCCGATTTACTGCAAAATCTGGAAAATGTCAGGCTGACTGAAGAATTTATGCTTGATACAAGAGGAATTCCGTCAATTATGAACGGTAATATTATGCTGACAGGGTATGAGTATGGCATGGTGGTACACCCGGAAAAAGACAAACTTGTTGAGGCATTTAAAAGTTTCAGCGAGTAAACCATGCATATCCTTCAGCCATTAGGTTTTGAATTTATCAGAACCGATACGGCAGCATTTCCTGACAGAAGAAAAGCAATAATTTAGATGGGAGTGAAACGATAATGAATAGGAGCATATCAAGATTTAGCCTTTTAATTCCGGTCTTTTTTATTTCACTAATTCTATTATTAGGCACCGGTATTTTTGCCCTGCCGGGTGGAGCGGAAGGAATCTTTAACGATACCCGGGGACACTGGGCGGAAGAAGAAATCGGCAGCATGTTTCAAAAAGCTGTTATAGGAGGCTATGAAGACGGCAGCTTCAGGCCTGACAAAAGCGTTACCAGGGCAGAGTTTGTAACAATGGTTAACAAGGCAATGGGCTTTAGGGATAAGGCATCAATTGACTTTTCGGATGTCAATGAAGATGACTGGTACCGTGACGAGATAGCCAGGGCGGTTAAAGCAGGTTACATAAAGGGCGATGCTGACGGCACCATGAATCCCGACAGGCAGATAAGCCGCCAGGAAGCTGCCGTAATACTCTTCAGGCTGTTGGATATGGATGAGGAAGAAGAAAAACGGCCTGCCGACAGCTTCATGGATTCTGAAATGATAGCCCCGTGGAGCAAGGAAGAGGTTAACAGGGTAGTAGCACAGGGATACATGGGCGGCTATCCGGATCAGACCTTTAATCCCTTAGGCGGGACCAGCCGTGCTGAAACAGTGGCAGTACTCAGCAGGGCTTTGGGCGTACTGTATAATGAGCCGGGCAGCTACGGGCCCTCTGAAAAGGTGGAAACGGTAGAGGGCAATGTAACGGTAACAGTGTCCGGCGTGACACTGCAAAACATGATAATAAAAGGTGATTTATTCCTGACTGCGGGAATAGGCGACGGGGAAGCTTTCATTAAAAATGTGACCGTTGAAGGTAGGACGCTTGTTGCCGGCGGCGGAGCAGAAAGTGTTGTTTTTGAAGACAGCACCCTTGGAATTACCATTATCCGGCGGGATGACGGCATTGTAAGGGTGGTTTTTGAAGGCAGCACAAGCGTATCCGACCTTGTTATCAAGTCAGGCGGGATAATTGAAATAACCACCGAAGACGGGGAAGTAATTTCGGTTGAAATAGGTACCGGTGATGACATAGAGCTTATCGGGAATTACGGCACCGTTACCGTGGAAGCTGAAGGTGCAAATGTAAATATCGTGAGCGGTAATATAGACAGACTGGTTGTGGGAGAAGGAGCGGCAGGTTCAAGCATCAACATCTCAAGGGGCGCATCGGTGAACACCCTGGAGTGCAACGCTTCGGTATCGGTCACAGGTAGGGGGGACATAGAAACTCTTATAGTGAACGACAGCGGGGCAAGCACACAGCAGCGGCCTGCAAATCTGCTGCTGGAAGAAGGCCTTGGAGTGGAAATCGAAGGAGAAATGGTATATGAATCATATGAAGAAGAAGCTCCTCAAAAACCACGTCGGTCATCGGGCTTATCTGTTCCAACCGTGTCATTGACTGTTCCCCAAACGGAATATTACTATTCTGAAACAGCTATAGGTTCAACTGATTTATTGGAGCTTACAACAAATGCGACGGAAGTAACGGCTTCTTCGGATAATGAAGATGTGGCGGAGGCAGCTGCAAATGGAACTGATATAGAAGTAACACTGAAGGGTATGGGAACGGCGAAAATTACCGTTACCGGCAGCAGGTCCGGCTATAGGGACCGTACAGTCACTTTTACTGTTACGGTCTATTCTCCTGAAGGATTCGCCGGTGGGGACGGCACAGCAGATAATCCGTGGCAAATCGCAACGTCGCAGCAACTTGATAACGTGCGCAACTATCTGGGAGAAGAAAATGACGACAAGTATTTTATTCTGGTTGATGATATTGACATGATTGATTTTGGTGAAGGCTATGATGACGGCAAGGGCTGGGAGCCTCTGGGCATCAGAAACAATCCATTTACCGGTAATTTCGACGGTGACGAAAATACCGTAAGCAACCTGTATATAAACCGTCCTTCAGGGGATTACATAGGTTTGTTCGGCTGCAGCTCGGGTGTCATTAGCAATTTAGATTTGGTGAATGTAGATATTACAGGTTATGAAGAAGTCGGCGGATTGGTGGGAAGAAATGATGAGGGTGAAATAAGTATAATATCTGTCTCAGGAGACGTTAAAGGCAGTTATGTAATTGGCGGCTTGGCGGGGAAAAACTACAAAGGCACAATAACCGGTTCCTGTGCTGCAGTCAGCGTAACGGGAGAAAATGACGGAGATTATGCGGGAGGCCTGACAGGGGAGAATAGTGGCTCCATAGAAAACTGCTATGCCACTGGTATTGTAACGGGTAATGATGTAATTGGCGGTTTGGCAGGGAAAAACTTTGATACTATTGAAAACTGCTATGCTGCCGGAACAGTTACGGGTAATGAAGAAGTCGGCGGCCTTGTGGGGAGCAACAGCGGAAGCGATGCTTTGATCAGCCGTTCCTATGCCACGGGTGATGTTGAAGGATCCGATAAAGTTGGGGGCCTGGCGGGATGGAATAATAACGAAATTGAAAACTCCTACTCCCTGTCCGATGTAACCATTACGGGAACCAATGCAGACGGCGGGGGCCTTGTGGGGAGAAACATGAACTCATCTTACGCTGGGATTTCCAACTGCTATGCCGCCGGAGCAGTGGATCCACGTGACGGTGCTGCAAATACCGGTGGGCTGATAGGTTTCAATAATCTAATGTCCGAAGAAAACGTTGTTAACTCTTATTATGACAGCGACACTACCGGTATGAACGACGACTTAGAAAAGGGCGAGCCCAGGACTACTGCGCAAATGCAGCAGCAGAATACTTACGAAGACTGGGACTTTGATGAAATCTGGGGTATAAATGTCGAGGAAAATGGTGGTTACCCGTTCCTCAGGTGGCAGGGCTTTGAGCACGTTGAACAATCCACCGGCTTCGAACTTATAATGACAGCCGATCCCCAGGCTGGCGGAACGGCATCCGTCCAGACCGGTGAGGGCCGCTATGAAGAGGGAGCGACGGTCAGCATCAAGGCAGAGGCCAGCCCAGGGTATAATTTTGCAAACTGGACGGCTCCGGCAGGCACCTTTGAAGATGAAGACAACCCGGAAACCACATTTACCATGCCGGCACAAGCAGTAACCGTTACGGCTAACTTCGCTGCTGATTTTGCCGGTGGTGACGGGACAGAGGCAGAGCCTTACCAGATTGCCACGGCTGATGAGCTGAACAATGTAAGGTATTTTCCAGATGCCTGCTTCATATTGACAGATGATATTGACCTTAACATCGCACCCTATAATACCGGTGAAGGCTGGGAGCCCATCGGTACCTTTACAGGCAGTTTTGACGGAAACGGTAATACCATCAGCAACCTCTTTATTAACAGTAATGATACAACTATCGGTTTGTTCGGGCTTGTGGACTCCAATACAGCCGTAGTTCAAGACCTTGGGCTGGTAGGTGTTGATATAACCGACGGTAGTGTTGTCGGTGCCATTGCGGGCTATTTAAATAGGGGTTCCATTCAAAACTGCTATGCTGAAGGAACGATAAATGCTGCTGCAATGGCCGGGTTGCTTGTGGGAAGACTGGACCACGGTACAATCGGCACCAGCTATGCTTTGGGCAGCATAAATTCGGATGGGAACAATATTGGCGGCCTTGTTGGGTATATGCATAGTGTCGGTGGAAACATCGGAAATTCTTATGCCAGGGTCAATGCAGATGGTAATGATAGTGTGGGTGGATTGGTTGGCGGATTAAATGACGGCGACATTACCAACTGCTACTCTACAGGTCATGTGACCGGTACAGGTGACAATGCCGGCGGACTGATTGGAAGCAATGCTGACGGCAGCGTAAGTGCTTCTTACTGGGATACCCAAACCTCTTTGCAGCCAGAAAGTGCCGGCGGCGAAGGCAAGAATACAAATGAAATGACACAGGAGGCCACTTTTACAGGTGTCGGCTGGGATTTTGAAGGAATATGGAATATAAATGCTGAGGAGAATGACGGTTACCCGTTCCTGAGATAGCAGGACCCGGCACTGGCATTAGCTGTCCGGCACCAGCCCGGGTAAAAATGGCGGATTAATAAAGCATATAAAAAAGTTACTACAATGAGTTTTCATTGTAGTAATTTTTTTAGTCACTGCTTTGCTGATGCTTTCAGTCAGTCGTGATGCTCTTCGGCATCTTCCTTGGTTCTGTGGACCGTGCCACGCGGATGCTCTGGCGGAGCATATATGGAATACAGTTTAATAGGTACCCGGCCTGTATTTATAAGGTTGTGCCATTTTCCGGCGGGTATAAAGATTACATAATCATCCTGCACTCTTCGTCTATAGCACAGCCTGTCTTTGCTGTCCCCCATCATTGCAATGCCCTGGCCCTGCTCGATGCGTATAAACTGGTCCACGTCGGGGTGCATTTCCAGGCCAATGTCATCCCCTACATTGATACTCATCAGGGTAAGCTGCAAGTATTCTCCTGTCCATAAAGCCAGGCGGAAGTTATTGTTCCGTAAAGTAGCTTCTTCAATGTTGGTTACAAAGGGCTCCGGCCCGTAGTCCCTCAGCGGAATGTGTTTTTCCCAGTGGCCCGGGTCATACATCGGCATATTGGCCCAATAAGGGTTGGTGCAGCCGTATGGGTTATAAAACGGCGTGTTGCCGTAATACGGACTGTGATATGGTTTGTGACCATAATACATAATAATCTTCCTTCCATAAGTTTCGTTATATAAATATCATATGTATCTTATTCAAAAAGGGTATGTGGAAAATACCCGAAATTTATATTTTATACTGCAGGGAATTATAGTATCGTATAGAAGCTATAAGGGTATATATTAAAGTGGCACTATTTACAGAGGGAGGGGTTAACCGGCAGCTATGGATAATCTGCTTAAGGATATGTTGAAACAGAACAAAAAAACGGTGGGAACCTTTTTCAGCATAGGGTCAAGCGCGGCGGTTGAAGCGCTGGGCATCGCCGGAATGGATTACGTGATACTTGACAAGGAGCACGGCCCCTACGGCGTTGAAACGGTGCAGGAATACATAATAAGCGCTGAAAGAAGAAATATTACACCCCTTGTAAGGGTAAAGGATCCTACCAGAGCATCGATACTTAAGGTTTTGGACGTTGGTGCCCGGGGTATTATCGTTCCCATGATAAAAACAAAAGAAGAGGTTGAAAAGATCATAGAATATGCAAAATTCCATCCCATGGGACGAAGGGGAGTTGCCCTGGCACGGGCATATTCCTACGGCGATATAAGCAGCCTTAATGATTACTTTGTGGAAGCCAACGAAAAAACACTGGTACTGCCCCAGTGCGAGACCAAAGAGTGTGTGGAACACATAGACGAAATATTAGGTGTTGAAGGGGTGGACGGAATTTTCATAGGTCCCTATGATTTGAGCCAGGCCTATGGAAAACCCGGAGAACTATCAGACCCGCAAATACAGAGTGTAATAGACAAAGTGTTGACGGCTTCAAAAAAACATAAAAAGTATTCGTTTATATATGCTCCCGACAAGGAAACTGCTTCGGATTATTTTAGAAGGGGTTTTGATTCGGTGGCGATAGGGATGGATATACTTTTGTATATTGACACCTTCAGGGATATCGCAAATATGCCAAGATAGACATTTGCCCTTCCCGGCTGAAAGTAATAATCAGCCGGGAAGTAATTTTTTGTTACAGTCATAAAATGTATTTTTATGCCGAAAAAATTGTATTATTGGTAATAATGAACTATAATAGCACTACAAGCAAGTAGTTTTCAAGAATTGAAGGTATATAGTGATTACCCATAGATATGCATTCGGTACAGATTATTTGAGATAATACAGCCGGGTAAAGTGGGGGTCTTGGAATGCTGGTACTGCTGTTATTTATGAGCTTCATCATTTATGTTTATCTGGGCATATATGTACTTTTGCTGGATTCAAGAAACACATTGAACAGGCTTTTTTTCACTGTATGTATTTGTCTCGGCTTCTGGGCTTTTACATATACCTTCATGGTAAGCGCTCCGGATGCCAATTCTGCGCTTATCTGGCGGAGATATTCGGTTTTGGGATGGTGCAGTATATACAGCGTATTATTACATTTCTTCCTGGTACTGACCGAGAAAAAAGCCGTATTAAGCAAATGGTGGTTTTATCCTCTTATTTACCTGCCGCCGGTTTTGCTAATGTATAGCTTTTTGATTAACCCCGGCTTCAAAATAGAAAATCTGGTTCTTACAAGATACGGCTGGACCTATATATCTCCCTACAGTGAAGGCATAAGCATGACACATTTTTTTGATATCTATTATTCCGCTTATATGGCTGCAGGGCTTGTGCTGACATGGCAGTGGGGCAGAAAATCTATGCATACAAGGGAAAAGAAGCAGGCAAGACTTATCGTTTCCACAATAATTGCAGCCCTGCTGCTGGGTACCGTTACCGATGTCGTAATGCCCAATCTGGGTATAGCGTTTGTTCCTCAAATTGCGATAGTGATTATACTTATACCGATATTAGGCATATGGTATTCAATAAAAAGATACCGCTTAATGTCCATTACCCCGGAAAGCGCAGCCAGAGACATTATTAAGACCATGAAAGACGGGCTGCTTCTGGTTGGCGCCGATGGGAAAATCCAGTCAGTCAACCATGGAGCCCGGGTTCTTCTGGGCTACAGTGGTGAGGAACTTACCGGCCGGGCGTTTCAGGCCATTTTTGCGGAGGACGGGAAAGATTTCGAGATTCCCTGGGGCAGTAACGACGATAATGACGATGTCTGGCACAAGGAAGAAGTTTTGGTGTCCAAATCGGGCAAGAGAATACCGACTTTGTTTTCCGGCTCACTAATGTATGACGAGTGGGGAGAGACGGTGGGCCTGGTGTGCACCTTTCAGGATATAACAAAACTTAAGCAGGCGGAAGTTTTACTAAAGAAAGTAAATGACGAACTGGAGAAAAGGGTGCACCGGCGAACCTACGAGCTTTTAAAGGCCAACGAAAGCTTAAAGGCTGAAATAATTGAGCGGGAAAGGATGCAGGAAAAGATTAAATATTATGCATATCACGATTATTTAACTGGGCTGCCCAACAAACTTCTGTTAAGGGAACGGCTGAATCAGGCAATACTTCAGTCGACGCGCACGGAAAAGACGCTTGCCGTATTGTTCCTTGACCTTGATGCGTTTAAAACGATAAACGATACAATGGGATACAATATGGGAGACGAGCTGCTTATAGAGATATCCAAACGTCTGACGAGTGCACTGCGCAAAAGTGATACCGTTGCCCGTATCGGCGGTGACGAATTTGTTGTTTTAATCCAGAACCTTACGGATGCCGATTTGGCCAGGAAAGTTGCCGAAAAAATAATTGACCAGTTCAACCGTCCTTTCAGCCTCAACGGGCAGGACTATTACAGCAGTACCAGTATTGGTATTGCGTTGTATCCTACCGACGGCGAAGATATGGATACATTAATAAAAAATGCATATACTGCCATGTATAAGGCAAAGGAGTCCGGGAAAAACGGTTATACGTTCTGCTCACCGTCAATGAAAAACCAAGCGGTTGAAACGGTCAAGCTCACCAATAACCTGTACCGTGCCCTGGAAAACAACGAACTGTTTCTGTGCTACCAGCCCCAGGTAAGCAGCAGTTCGGGAAAAATAACAGGTGTGGAAGCGCTGCTGCGATGGCGGCATCCCGAACTGGGACTGGTTATGCCGGAATTGTTTATTCCCATAGCCGAAAAGACAGGTCTTATTATGCCAATAGGTGAATGGGTGCTTAAAACAGCATGCAGGCAAAACAAAAAATGGCAGAATGCCGGTTTGCCGGATATCCGTGTTGCTGTCAATCTATCCATGCACCAGGTCCAAAATCCCAAGATAGCCGGTCAGATTGGTTCAGTTTTAAAAGAAACAGGTCTTGAACCCGGCTATTTGGAACTGGAAATTACCGAAAGCGCCGCCATGAAGGAAACTGCGCAGATAGCAAAAACCCTGCATTCTTTTAAAGAATTGGGGGTAACCATATCAATTGACGATTTTGGCACTGAATTTTCGTCACTGAACTATCTGAAACAGCTGCCGGTGGACAGGATAAAAATTGCCACACCGTTTGTACAGGGAATTTCCCAAAGCGGCAAGGACGAAGCGATTATTAAGGCTGTTATAGTTTTGGCTAATAATTTGAGTATAAAAGTAATTGCCGAAGGAGTTGAAACAAGACAGCAGCTTGAATTTCTAAACCAAAACAAGTGTGATGAGATACAGGGTTTCTTTTACCACAAGCCAATGTCGGCTGGTGAGTGTGAGGAACTGATGAGGAAAACTAAAATATAATGCAATTAAAAAGGTTGAAGGTATATGGGCTATGAGGTAGAATACAATATAGAAATATTTCAAATGTGCTTTTTATTATGAAACATGGTATTATATATTAACGTGGAAATATGGTTGCGAATACAAAAGATTAAAACAAAAAGGTTAGCTCTGCTTACAGTGGGGCTAAATCAGTTTAATGGGGGTAAGGGCAGTGAGAATAGTAATTGTGGGAGCCGGTAAAGTGGGATACCAGCTGGTGGAAAGCCTGACAAAGGAAAACCATGACCTTATAGTAATAGATACAAACCAGGACGTTATCGATAAAATAAACGATAATTTCGATGTCTTAACCAGGAAAGGCAACGGGATTTCCAGCAGCCTGTTAAAGGGCCTGGAAATTGAGGGCTGGGACCTGCTTATAGCGGTTACAGACAGCGACGAAGCCAATATAGTGGCATGTATCACAGCCAAAAAAGTCGGGGTAAAAACGGCCATAGCCCGGGTAAGAAACCCAGAGTATGTTGTGGAACTGGATTTTATGAAAAACAAACTGGGGATAGACTATATAATAAATCCCGAGCATGCCACCGCCAACGAAATAATAAGACTTCTGCTTAATACCCATACCTGCTATGCCGCAGACTTTGCAAAGGGACATGTAAGGATGTCAGAGATTATGATAGAGGCTTCTTCAAACCTGGCGGGGAAACAAATAAAGGATATTAACCTCCCGGGGGGAGTTATAATAACCGCCATAACCCGTAACGGAGAAGTAATTATTCCCAACGGGTTTGATTATGTAATGCGGGACGACACGCTGTATATAATGGGTGAAAAAGGTGCCGTTGACAGTGTGGCAAAGACTGCCGGGCTGCGCCTAATAAACAACAGGGTTAAAAACGTTTTGATAATAGGCGGCGGCAAAGTCGGTTATTACCTGGCCAAGGGCCTTGAGAGGCTTGATACAAACGTGAAAATAATAGAAAAAAATCTGGATAGGTGCAGGGAACTGGCGGAGAGCCTTGACAATACGCTGGTACTGCACGGTGATGGTACCGATATAACTCTTTTGAAGGCGGAAAACGTTGAAGGAATGGATGCTTTCCTGGCTGTTACCGGGTATGACGAGGAGAACCTGCTGGTTTCGGTGCTGGCCAAACAGCTGGGGGCCGGTAAGGTAATAGCCAAGGTAAGCCGTTCAAACTATACTTCGGTACTGGAAACTATAGGTATTGACAATGCGGTAAGCCCCAAGCTGATAACCGCCAGTGATATACTGAGGATAGTGCGGGGCGGCAGGATAGTATCCATTTCCCTGCTTATAGGCGGCCGTGCCGAAGTGGTCGAGATCATGCCGCAGGAGGGCACGCCGGCGCTTAACAAACCCTTAAAGGAACTGAAGATACCGAAGAGTATAATCATCGGGGCAATACTGCGAAACGGAAAAGTTATAATACCGAACGGCGATTCGGTCATAAAAAGTGGAGACAGGGTTATCGTGTTTACCCTGGATTCCCATATAGAAAAGGTTACGAAGCTTTTCAGCAAAAAAGGGGGAGGTATGGGCATACATGAACTCATTAATAGTGTTAAGAACGCTGGGGATGCTGCTTCTATGTGAAGCGGTGGCCATGCTCCCTCCCGTTGTTGTTGCTTTAATCTACAGGGAAGATACGGTTTTTGCATTTTTGATATCCATGGCGGTTGCCGTACTGATAGGGTTGATGCTGTTTTCAATAAGGGTTAAAAACAAAATAATAAGATACAAGGAAGGTTTTGCGATAGTCACCTTTGGATGGCTGGCGGTTTCGATATTGGGTGCGCTGCCTTTTTTATTTACAGGAGCGATAACATCCTTTATTGATGCGTTTTTCGAAACGGTTTCCGGGTTTACAACCACCGGGGCAACGGTACTGGAAGACATTGAAGTACTGCCGTACAGCCTTCTTTTCTGGCGGTCCTTTACCCACTGGCTGGGAGGAATGGGAATACTGGTGCTGGCACTGGCGCTGGCACCGGCCCTTGGAGGGGGCACGTTCCAGATATTGAAGGCCGAAAGCCCGGGGCCCATTTCAACCAAGCTGACCCCAAGAGTGAATAATACTGCAAAAATTCTTTATGTTACCTATACCGTTATTACCGCAGCTGAAATCCTGCTGCTATATATAGGCGGCATGCCTTTGTTTGACAGTTTTATACATACCTTCGGCACTCTGGGTACCGGCGGGTTTTCACTGAAAAACGCCAGTATTGGAGCCTATGGCAGTGTTTATTTTGATACAGTCATAACGTTTTTTATGATAGCTTCAGGCGTTAATTTTTCACTGTACTATATTATGTTCAAAAAAAGAAACCTGTCCGGGTTTATTAAAGATTCCGAATTTAAGACCTACCTGTCAATAATAGCCGTGGCAATCCTGCTTGTAACTTTGAACCTGAACGGAAAAGTATATAGCAGTATATTCGAAAGCATGAGGCATGCATCCTTTCAGGTTGCATCCATAATAACCACCACCGGGTATACCACCACCGATTTTGACATCTGGCCGGACCTCAGCAGGGCAGTTTTGTTCCTGCTGATGTTTGTCGGAGCGTGCGCGGGTTCAACCGGCGGCGCAATGAAAGTAATAAGGGTGCATCTGGCTTTCAAATATATGAAGAGGGAAGTCAACAGGCTTATACATCCCCGGGCGGTAAAGGCGGTCAAGGTTGGGAATGTCCCTGTACAGGAGGAAGTACTGTCCGGAGTTATGGCCTTTACAATGTTTTATATATTAATCTTCATTACTGTTACGCTGCTTATGGCGATGCAGGGACACGACCTGATAAGCTCCGCGGCGGCGACGGCGGCTACCCTCGGTAATGTGGGCCCGGGATTTGGGATTGTGGGGCCGACAAGCACATACTATGCCCTTTCGGGGTTTTCAAAGGCGCTCCTGTCCTTCTGCATGATACTGGGAAGGCTTGAGATATACACAGTAATAACGCTTCTATCCCCCCATTTCTGGAAAAGATAAGATATAAAAAGTAGAACAGGGGACGACGGTTCTTTGTTCCATAAAAAACTGTTTAATGAACGGGGACACACCGCTGCTGACGAGGGTATTCCTTATGAGTCCTTTCATGAATTGCTTTTATTGTATTTTATCCGGTCCTGTTCGTTCAGTATTTTTTTCCTCAGCCTTATGGCGTCGGGGGTAACCTCAATTAACTCATCATCCTTAATAAACTCAATGGCCTGCTCCAGCGTGAAGGTCCTGGGGGGAGAAAGCACAATGGCATCGTCCGAGCCTGAGGCCCTTGTATTGGTAAGTTTTTTGTTCTTGCAGGGGTTTACCGCCATGTCTTCGCTGCGGCTGTTCACTCCTATTATCATACCCTCATAGACCCTTTCCCCGGGGTCTATGAACATTACGGCCCTTTTGCTCAGGTTGTCCAGTGAATAGGCCTTCGCGATGCCCTCGCTTTGGGATACCAGCACTCCGTTAAGCCTCTGGGGTATTTCCCCCTTATACTCTTCATATCTTTCAAAGGACCGGACCAGGGTGCCCTCGCCCCTTGTATCGTTTATAAATTCGCTATTATATCCAATAAGCCCCCGGGTGGGAACAAGGTATTCAAGCCTCATATAATCGTTTTCGGAGGTCATGCCCTGTATTATTCCCTTTCTGTGATTAAGCTTGGATATCACCGTGCTGTGGTACTCTTCGGGGGTATCAATAATAACACTTTCCACCGGCTCCATAAGCATTCCGCTCTCTTTACGAAGCAAAACCTCCGGCTTTGATACCGACAGTTCATAGCCTTCTCTCCTCATGTTCTCCAGGAGTATGGAAAGATGCAGCTCACCCCTGCCGGATACCTTGAAGGCATCTTCTCCCTCAATCTTTTCCACCTTTAATCCGACGTTTACCTCCAGTTCCTTATCCAGTCTGGCCTTAAGGTCCCGAGTGGTCACATATTTGCCGCTTTGGCCGGAAAAGGGGGAGTCATTTATAAGAAAGTTCATCGATAGGGTTGGCTCCTCAATCTCTATCATTTCCATGGGGAGCACACTATCCACACTGCATATGGTTTCCCCTATGGAAATATCAGCGATACCGGCCACCGCCACCATATCGCCGCTTACCGCTTCGTCCACGGCAGTCTGTTTTATTCCCTGGTAGGCAAGAAGCCTCGAAACCTTTGCCTTTGCTGTGCTGCCGTCCCTCTTTGAAACGGCAACGGTCTGTCCGGCTTTCAGGGTGCCCTTGTAAACTCTCCCAATGCCTATTCGGCCGATATAGTCATCATAGGCCAGATCGTTTATCTGCAGTTGAAGCGGCCTGTCATCGTAGTCCGGGTAGGGCTCTACATGGCCCAAAATGGTTTCAAACAGCGGCGTAAGGTCGCTGCTTTCGTCCTCAGGGTCAATTTTGGCTATCCCTTCCCGGGCGATGCCGTAGACAACGGGGAACTCGAGCTGCTCATCGTCTGCATTTAGGTCGATGAAAAGGTCCAGCACCATATCCACAACCTCTTTGGCCCTTTGGTCCTTCTTGTCTATCTTGTTGATAAAAAGGATGGGTTTTATCCCAAGCTCCAGGGCCTTGCGCAGCACAAACCTGGTCTGGGGCAAAGGGCCCTCGCTTGAGTCTACAATCAGAATGGCTGCGTCCACCGCTCTGATGATACGCTCCACCTCCGAGGAAAAGTCCGCATGTCCCGGAGTGTCCACAATGTTAATCTTTATGCCTTTGTACTCAATGGAGCAGTTTTTTGAATAGATTGTAATGCCCCGCTCCCTTTCCAGGTCGTTACTGTCCATTACACAATCCACCACTTCCTGGTTTTCCCGGAAGACTCCGCTTTGGTTTAGAAAGGCGTCCACCAATGTGGACTTTCCTGCATCGACGTGGGCTATAACGGCTAGGTTTATTATTTGTTGTTTTTTCGACATAAAAATCCCTTTCTTTTTTAGAATACCTTATTAATATATATTTGTTTTCCGAAATAATCAATTTTTATTTGCGATTGTTGCAAACTGGCCTCCTGTCAGAATAGATAATGGGCATGGAAGATACAATAAGAATAATCAGGATTCGATGAATAAGGATTTGAAAGTGCGAAGCGCAATGTGCTTTCCAAGTCCGGACAGGAGGTAAAGATTATGGATAAAACCCAGAATAATGATGGAAACTGTGTGAATGAGCAAAGCAAGGATGAGCAACTGGAGGGTTTTCGTATCGAGCACAAACAGGACAGGCTGACCACCAATCAGGGAGTGAAGGTTTCAGGGACCGATGATTCCCTTAAAGCGGGAGTGCGGGGGCCTACTTTGATGGAGGATTTTCATTTCAGGGAGAAGCTGACCCATTTTGACCACGAGAGGATACCCGAGCGGGTGGTGCATGCCCGCGGATTTGGCGCCCATGGGTTTTTTCAGGTGTATCAGCCGATGACCGAACTTACCAAGGCAAAGTTTCTCCAGGACCCGTCCAAAAAAACGCCGGTTTTTGTAAGGTTTTCCACGGTGGTGGGTTCACGGGGTTCGGCGGATACGGTACGGGACGTGCGGGGATTTGCCACAAAGTTTTATACCGAAGACGGCAATTACGACCTGGTGGCAAACAATATCCCGGTGTTCTTTATACAGGATGCGATAAAATTTCCCGACGTGGTTCACGCTATAAAGCCGGAGCCGCATAACGAGATGCCCCAGGCCTCTGCGGCCCACGATACCTTCTGGGACTTTGTAGTCAGCACGCCGGAGACCGCCCATATGATTATGTGGCTTTTATCCGACAGGGCCATACCCCGCAGTTTCCGGATGATGGAGGGGTTTGGCGTCAATACCTTCAGGTTCGTTAATGACCAGGGCAGGGCACGTTTTGTAAAGTTCCACTGGAAGCCCATGCTCGGCGTGCATTCCCTTGTCTGGGACGAAGCACAGAAACTGGCCGGGAAGGACCCGGATTATCATCGTCGTGACCTGTGGGAAGCCATTGAAATGGGCGAATATCCGGAATATGAGCTTGGGGTACAGATACTGGAAGAAGAAGAGGAATTCAATTTTGACTTTGACATACTTGACCCCACCAAGTTCTGGCCCGAGGAACAAATACCGGTGAAAATTATCGGAAAAATGACCCTGAACCGCAATGTGGACAATTTCTTCGCCGAAACCGAACAGGTGGCCTTCTGCCCGGGCAATGTGGTGCCGGGTATAGATTTTTCCAATGACCCTCTGCTGCAGGGACGGTTATTTTCGTATCTCGACACCCAGCTTATTCGGCTGGGAGGGCCGAATTTTCACGAGATACCCATCAACCGGTCCACGGTCCCGGTACACAATAATCAGCGGGACGGCTACCACCGCATGACAATCGACAGCGGCCAGGTGAGTTATTTCCCGAATACACTGCAGCAAAACACGCCGCAGCCGGTACCCGGGACCGAAGACGGATATGCCCATTATACAGAGAAGGTGGACGGACAGAAAGTGCGTCAGCGCAGTGACAGCTTTAAAGACCACTACAGCCAGGCGACCCTTTTCTGGAACAGCATGTCGGAACCGGAAAAACAGCATATAGTGGAGGCATTTCATTTTGAAGTTGGAAAGGTCAAGGATAAGGGGATTAAACAGCGGGTTGTGGACATGTTCAACAATGTGGACGGACAGCTGGCCGCCATGATTGCTGAGGGTATCGGGGTCCAGGCTCCGTCTATGCCCGGCGGGACAGGGGTTAGTGCGTCGTCACCGGCGGTAAGCCAGGAAACCACCATAATGGAAGCAAGAACAAGAAGGGTTGCCATTCTGGCTGAAAACGGGTTCAGCTTTAGCGAGGTGGCACAGGTCATGGACACACTTAAAGCAGCTGGGGCGCATTCCGAGATTATCAGCAAAGATTTGGGCATGATAACCGCCGCCGACGGACAGCAGCTGGAAGCGGCCAACAACTATATCACCGCCGGGTCAATCATGTACGATGCGGTGTATGTGCCGGGAGGACGCCAGAGCGCCGACAGCCTTGTTATGCAGGGAGATTCACTGCATTTTGTGAACGAAGCCTTCAGTCATGCAAAGGCCATCGGGGCCTCCAACGAAGGGGTTGACCTGCTTGTTTCCTCCCAGATCAAAGGAGTGGCACTGGCCGGGCCGGATAACTACGGTCAGCCGGTTACCGAGCTGGGAGTGGTGACGACCAGGAACGCATCGGATATGAGCGGTTTTGCCAGGGAATTTATAAATGCCATAACCGGGCACCGTCACTGGGCACGGCAAAAACAAAAGCAGATAGTACCCGCATAACTTTCAAGTATGCAGATATTACAAAACCCCGGAACGGCTTTGTGCCGGTTTCGGGGTTTTGATTCGGGATGTATTGGGATATATATGTTAAAATAGAATAATAAACCCGGTTACCGGCCAAAGCCGGAGGTGGTATCATGCTGTTTGTAACAGATGGTGAAAAAATGTCAACGGAACAGGTGCCAAGGAACGACGTGCTAAAGCTTATTGCAATGATTACAATGCTTACAGATCATATAGGCCACATGTTTTTTCCGCAGCATGCCATTTTCCGTTCTGTCGGAAGGTTGGCGTTTCCGATATTTGCATACCTGTTGGCGGTGGGTTATGAGAAAACATCAAGCTTGAAAAACTATGCCAGAAGGCTCTTTATATTCGGTCTCATATCCCAGGTGCCCTATTCGTTTTTCTCGCCGGGCCTTCAGTTTAAGCCCTTTAACCTGAACATAATGTTTACACTGCTTCTGGGGCTTGCAGTAGTATATCTGTACGACCTGGGCGTGGCAGGGCTAAAGGAACAAAGCGGCGGCAGAAACACAAAAAAGGCAGTCTGTGGTGCGGGGGTCCTGCTTTCAGTATGCATGATCATAATTCTGCCCGAAGCGCTGGAAATTGCATTTAAAGACTTCAGGCTGGACTACGGGTTTTACGGGCTTATGCTTATCCTGATGTTCCACCTGTTCAAGGAAAACGGAAAAAGAATGGTTATTGGCTATATAATACTGTCCTTTGCATACACCTACCTTTGCGGTGCCAAGGTTTTGACGGCTAACTCCATAGCCTGGTTCGGGGAAGAGTGGAGCATTTGGAAAGGGCTCTCAAGTTTCGGCCTGGTCCTGAAGAATATTGTCTGGTACAATAACGGCCTGGTAACGCTTGGAGGGTACTTTTTCCAGGCAAGGAGCATCTTTGCGCTGGTACCGATATTCATGGCGGACAGTTTGCCCGGTAGGGTCAGGTTAAAAAAATATACCGCGTACTGGTTCTATCCGGTACATATAGCCGTTATTGTCACCGCCGCTTACCTGTTGACAGTGTTCTCCCCACCTTTTACACCTTAATTTCCTCCATCATGTTCCGGGCAAACAGCTCTGCCTTTTTTTCTATCCCCTGCACGGTCTTAATTTCCCCGGGATAGTTGGCGGTAGCCATTATCGAAAAGTAAGGGGGCAGCCTGAAGCTTTTGTTTATATTCAGCGCGCCGATAAGCTGTTTGGCCACCAAATCGCTGCCCGAGTTGCCGGACACTATAATGGCAAACAAAGTCTTGTCGAAAAACTTGGTTCTTCTGTATAAAGCGGTGAGCCGGTTTATTACCGCCATAAGGTTTGCCGAGACCGCATCGTTGTAGTTAGGGCATATCCATACAACTGCGTCCGTCCTTTCTATTTCCGGGAGTATCTCTTCCACCATTACTCCTCCGTAAAAACAGCTTTTCTGGCGGCTGAAATGCTTGCACGTCTTATAGGAACACCCCTTGCAGTCGCGTACCGTACCGTTTTCCACGTGCAGTTCGGTTATCCGGTGGCAGTGCAGGTGTTTCTTAATCATATCCCACAGCATAAGCGTGTTTGAAGTGTCATGGGAGCTGGCATGGACAGCCAGTATTGCGGGATTTTGCTTCAACGTGACGCTGTCCTCGTAAAGCCGTTGGCCCAAAGAAGCGCAGAGACTGCTGCAAACTTCCTCAAGGGGAATTTTCAGTTTTTTCTGCCAGGCAAGGAAGTTGTTGAGGTCGGCTGTTGCCTCGATAACGGGATTGCCGGGGAACCGGCAGCCCAGGCTGTTTGCAAGGAAAATTATGTTCTGGGCGGCGCTTTTGGTATAAAGCTCGCTGCTGCTGTGTATAAGCAGTGCCGCCGAGCAGCCCGAAAGGGCGTCCTTTCCACGCCGGGTCAGCATGCTGAACAGCCTGAGAATGGGAAGCGACGAGCCTGTGTCGTCCAATTCCACGGCTAACAGTATTTTTCGATTTTTAAGGTTGGGTATGTTCGAAGTATCGGTATATACTTCTACCGGTATACCTTCGGTGGCCTTTTTTACCATTGTTGAAAGGGTGCGGGACATGGGGCCGGGGGCAATCACTATTACGTTTTTCACAGCATTTCACCCAGCCTTTCATAGGTCTTTTTAAGCCTTGAAAACAGGGGCGCCGGCAGGTGCTCAGTTTCTATCTCGGTTCCGGAGGGTAAAAGCCTGTTGCGGCAGCCCATATAAACCCCGCCTAGAAATACCGAACTGTAGTGCCACCGGCCCTTTATAAGGGCTGTGAGGGACAAGCTTCCGGATGACAGCGCCGGCGCTACGTAGGGCTTGTAACCCTGTGCCCGGACGTACATATTCGCTTCAAGTGCTTTTTTGGTAAGGTAAACCGAGAGCTCTTCGTTATAGTTTTTTATGCTGTCGGCTATAACAAGCCCCTCACCGTGGGGACCGAAGGCTCTGCCTTCTTTGATGAAATGGGTGCTTTCCGCCGACTGTGCGGCATAATAGGCTGCCCGGGCGTACATCACCCCAAGTCCAAAGCCCCGTATCTGCTCGGGCGCAAGGCCGCCGAAGTCAAGGCTGCCTTTTTTATCGGTATTGCTTTCCAAAAATGCGGTTTTACACAGAAGGTCCACCGGGTCGGAAAGCACGGCAAATATACCTTTAAACCCGGCTTGCCTGGCTTTTTTTGCGTACTTTGCAATTATAGGTGAGTTGCCTTCAAACTGTGCCATCCTTACATCCTGTGGCGTCTGCTCTACCGGTGGTACCCCTGCCGATATGCAAAATACAAACAGGTCGCAGTCAAAAATATCGTCTTCCTTAAGCATGTATACCGGCGGGTAGACGGTATTTACGTCCGGGCCGAGTATCTGTCCGGTTTCATGTTCCCATCTTTTCATGTTGTTTAAGCTCCTGCTGTGTATTCCTATACCGGATATGTGCTGTCCTCCCAGCAGGCGAAGGCCGGTTAGCAGCATGCCGCCCACATCACCCAGCCCTGCTATGTTGACCTTCCATTTTTCCGGAAAGCTGTTTTCGAGTACGTCACGCCAGCCGGGGTATTCGGTGTTCACCGAGGTCACTTTCCTTCTTTCTATGGCGGAAACCAGCCAGTCCGGCAGGCCGGAGGGCCGAATGCCCGGCACAAGCATTTCTATTCCCTCTTTGTCCGGGAATATGAGCGATGGATGTGAAACGCAGCAAGACCTTCTGGATACATTAGGCTCCAGCGCGGCCAGGATATATACGTTATCCTTAAACCCTGACGCCCGGGTTTCGGATATTTCTTTCAGCCGGTCTTTCTTATTATTAGAAACCAGCACCTTATTCCGGTATTCGTAATAAAACATCAAACTACCTCCGTTATTTGACAATGGTATGTTCAATACGCTTCAGCGCTTCCAGGTCGTTATTAAGATAATGGGAAGGGTTAATATTCATATCGTAATTCATGTTGGTCCCACGGTCGGGGCAGCGGGGAGGTTTTACCACTTCACCCAGGAGGTCGAGGGTCAGGCTGCGTTCGTTCATTATCTGGTATTCTTCCTCAAGGGCAGTCATAATATCAATTGAGTTACTGATACACGTTTCGGACAGTTCGAATATTGCCCTGTTGGAAACATCGCTTAGGAAGGTGGGTGAGGTATAGGGCAGTATCATGTTTACCGACGGTATAAGGTTTCGCTGGGGGTATACACCCCTCCACAGTGTATCCCCGCCAAGAAAGGGATACATGTCGCTTTCGTTGAACCATGCCTTCAGCCTTGGAACAAAGTAAGCGCTGTCCACTTCCCTGTCCTGGACGTCCATGAGTTCTTTGCCGCGTCCGGAAAGCACCGCCACTATGAATTTTTTTACTTTGATTCCTTCCCGTTTAAGCAGCGGGTCAAGGGCTTTGAACCTATAGCCCTTGTGCAGCAGATTATCCACCAGAATTATTGGGCGGTTGAAGGACCGCAGCATTCTTACCTGGGTTTCCAGGTCCAGATAATAGGGGAAAGGCCCTATTTTGAAGGATTTCATGTCGGGCTGGAACAGTTTTTCGGTATGCAGGGATTTGGTTACCGTGTTCGGGATAATCCGGTTGTTCAGAATTGTGCCAAAGGGAACACATACCGCAGGCCCCAGTCTTCTGGGCATTGAAGGAACGGTATTCACCCCGTTTTCGGCACATATTTTTTTTGTGAGGTTTTGATTAAGCATTCCCATGTTAAAGGACAGCAGCAGTTTTCCGGGGTACAGGTTGCTGAGGGCCCTTTGCAGTTTTTTTCTGGAACGGCAGACTGCCTTTTCCACGTTTTCGGTGTCGTTGAAGGATTCCTTTATTATGGTTGATACGTCCAGGTTAAGGGTGCAGGGAGAACTCATATCGACCAGGTATATGGGCTCATTTTGGTTGCCGAAATACAGCTTTTCAAAGCCCTGCAGTTCAAGCACTTCTTCCACTGCCCGGGTAGGACTGCCTTCAACGATGTTTCTGAACACCGCATAATTGTAATCCTTTGCAAGGCAGTAGCAGAGGGTCTCGGTCAGGATTATCTGCTCGAGGTTTTGGCCTCTGCAGCTTCGGTCTGTAAATATGCCGTCCATTACCACTATTCTGCCTACCGTATTGTCTCTTATATATTCCGAAGCCATTTGGTTCTGAAATTCTTTTAAAAGCATGCTGAGACGCACCCAGTGGAACAACGAAAATCCCAGTATTCTGTTTCCGTTATTTATATCCCTGAGCAGCAGAACCCGGGGGCTGGACTTCCGGGAGAAGGCGATGAGACTTTCAAATGCTTTCTCGCTGTCTCTGAAAATTTGCCGTGCCAGGGTTCTTAAAAAGTCCGGGCCGGGGTCTTCGACAATTTCAATATCTATGGATACGGGACTTACCGGAGTTTTGTACTGGGGCTCCCTCCTGTACAGGCCGTTGCTGTAAATATATTTCTGGGCCAGCGGGTCCACAAGCATTGATATATCCCTGTTCTGGTCAATATACGTTCTTATTTGCGTGGAGCTTATGTCTTCGTACTGCCTGGGCAGCGACAGCGTTATTATTTCCCCCTCTATCCTTCGCATCCCGTGTTCAAGCCTTTTGTCGTCCTCGTCCGAGGAAAGGGCACTTCTCCTGTCAAACACTATATGCGGGAATGTGTGTATGGAATGCGCCTCTTTTTTGTCCCTGTACCCCGAAGCGTGCAGTATAACATCACTGCCGACAACTATATATACATCCGAGTCGGGGAAGTTTTCCCTTAGGGTACGTAAATCTTCGGGATATGCTATGTTTATGGGTATATCTTCCGGGTACATGAATATGCCCGGCTGGTCTGCTATCGACATATTGATTATGTTTCTGCGGGTGAGGTTTGGCTGGGTTCTTTTTGACCATGAGAACTCGTCGATGGCAAGATATACTTCAAAACCAAGCCGTCGTATTTCCTTTGCAATTTCCTTGTGACTTAACGAAAACGGGTCAAAGGTACCCGGGAAGAATGCTATTTTGCGGGGGTGTTCAAGGTCTATACTGACGTAATTGAATATGTAGTCGGATATGAATTTGTATATGCTGTTCAAAGCCGATGAATTTATAAACAGCATCAGCTGGCTGTCCTTGCTGTCCGGCAGCAGGGTCAGTATTTTCTTTGCAGTTCGTTTGAATATTTGGTTTTTTTGCTCCATGTCAAGGTATTCGGAGCCGTATATTTCCTTCCCGATGACGCTGAAGGCAATCTGCCTGACCCTGTGGTCGTAATTTACCAGGCCGCCCAGCAGTATTCCCAGCATTTTGGCAAGCCTGCTTTCATAAAACTTTTCGGTCCGGGGGAAAAGCTTCTGGTATTTGAGGTAATAGGACAGGGTTATCCCCGCCGTTTTCAGTATAAGGGAGTTTATGCCAAGGCCCGACTGCTTGGTTTTTTCCATTAGATAGTCTAGTATTTCGTCCAGTTCCACCGGTTGAAGGTACAGTATCAGCTGGCCGAGGTAGTACGGTATATACTTGGTGAACTGGTGGCCCTCAAGCTCAAGGGACCTGACCAGCTCCACCGCAATATCGTTTCTCTGCTCAAGGCTTAAGCTCGGGACTATTTTAATAAGTGCATCACCGGCGCCAATGCGCACATCTTCTACCGGGCTGACCTTTATCAGGTTACAAAAGTGCATGGCGGTATAAAAGGCGTTATCCTTGCTGCTGTTTAAGGTATGTTCCAGTAGAAGCTCAACCTGTATTTTTTTTGCGATCCTGCCGGTGGCGGTCTTCAGGTTGCTGAGGAAAATATCCGATATATTCTCCAGGTCCCGGCGGCAGAAAGTACGGTATTTTTCGGTTTCCTGCGGGTCAAGTTTTATCAGCTGTGCTATTTTGAACTTAAGATAATTCTCGGCCGGCAGTGGTGACCGATGAATATTTCGGGTCATAAGCCCCTTCAGAGCTTCCAGCTGCCTGCAGTCCTTGTCAAGGTTTGGTATCAGGCTGCGGGCCGCGTCCAGTGCGGTCAGGCGCAGGCTGTTGGTATCCGAAGGGATTCTATCAAGGACAAAATCAGTCATTGGTTTTAAGTATTTCCTGTCGCAGTCTGATGGTACAGCCTTAAGCGCTTCCAAGAGGTACAGTTCTGTCCGGAATTCCCGGGTTTCGTTTTCGCTGTAATATTTGCAAAGAATTCTAATGTAATCGTTTATTTTTTGCTTTTTACAGTGCTCAAAAAGGGATGCAACCATAACGCTCAGGCCGTATCCTATCCACATGCGATGGGTGGGAATAATCTTGTGGTCGGGGAATATAAAGGCATCCAAATACCTTTGCAGCAGCTGGCAACTTGTAATATCACGGGTTTCCAGGGCTGCGTCCGGGGGTACTTCCTTGCGGTATTCCTCGTCAAAGGTTGCAATCAGGGCTCCGATAAGCTCGCTGCAGTGTCTGCGTATGTCGTCCTCGGGATGGGTCAGCTGTTCATACAAAAATTTTATCGTAATCAGCTTCTGTTTTTGGGTCAGGTAGGTGGAGTAGTCCTCGAATATGCGCAGATATTCACGGAGGTTCTTCCAGTTCTTTTCACTGCGTGCAGATTCCAGTATTGCGTTTAACGAAAACTCGTCCCTGAGCCTGTACATGACGTTAATGTTATGGCGTATTGATTGGAATTTGAGGTTCTGTACCACCTGCTGCCCGTGCATCAGGGAATAGTACCCCCTCGTCTCCGGGTAAGGCGCGGGTTTCTGCGTTTTTGAATCCGGGTCGGTTATTATTCCCAGGTGGGTCATATAATCCTCGAAATCCTTAAGTTTTGCAAACACCCTTCGATATCTCTTTTCCTTTTTTTCATCCAGGTTGTCCAGTTTGTTAAGCACTATATCAAAGGAATCCGCCAGCGAATACATGTGCATTTTATCACTGTCTTTTCCGGCGGTTTTCTTTTTTATCCTGAAGTCCGAATAAATGAGAATCAGGGATTCAAGGGACAGGTTTTCAACCTCAAGGTCCCAGGTGGAATGGTTTATGGCAATGTTCCTGATATATACAATACCGTGCTTTTTGAACCACTGGTCGGTATAGTAATAGTGCAGGTGGGGCACCCTTTTGAACTCGGCTGACCTGCAACCGTACTTACCTATATCATGCCCGGCAGCGGCGCCGGAGACCCTGCCGAGGTCTATGGGCAGCCCCAGTTCTTCAAACTGGCGGGCCAGAAATAATGAAAGGTAGTGTACTCCGCATATGTGGTCAAGGGTGCTATAACCGAACAGTTCACCGTTTAATTTCATCATTTCATATATATACTCTCTGTCGAAGGCCTTTATAAAAAGCCGGTATTCCCCGGGGTCTTCCAGACCGGCCAGCTCGTCTTCCGACAGCAGTTCCAGTGGATATTTGCTCTGCCAGGTACCGTCGTTCGAAGACTTCTGCAGCTTGCAAAATTCCCTCAGCACCTGCAGGTATACGTAGCATGCGGTATCAAGGCTTCTGTCCAGGTTTGTTTCAAGGGCCTGGGGGAAGGATTTCTCTATTGCAAACTGGTATATGTATCCCAGCCAGTCGCCGGGAGCATTTTCCCCGGCCAGGTCATCAAGCATATCCCGGCACAATTCAAGCACCGCCCGGCAGCTGTAATCGTTGTCTTTGAGCATTTTACCCATTTGTCTGAAAAAGGAGGGTTTGTTAACATGATTTTTGATAAAGGCTTTGTTTATAATATCCGGATAGGTTTTTCCAAGTTCTGAAACAGAAGCGGAAATTCTTTTTTTAAGCTCGGATAGCAAACCGTTGTCCATAGGAATACTCCTTTCTTTTAGAGAGGCGGTTTTTGTTTTCCCGGTATTAGAATTTTCTACATATATACGGTATATTCCTTCCAAGCGAAAAATAATGGTCAGGTAAAAGCAGGTGAAATTGTGGAAAGGGAGTTTCACTTCTGCTTCTACCTGACAGCCTTAGGCTTTGAAATGTTTGACGTAATAATATAAGCTTTGTTCCGGCCGCTCATCGGCATGTTTTTGAAAACAATTTATGTGGTTAACGACCTGGTAAAAGGAGTATAATATAACTGTGAAAAACCGATCAATAAAAGAGGTGTAAAAAATGAAAGGCAGATATATGATAGCATTATTGTTAGCGGTGCTGGCTGCAGCCCTGTTATACATCGGCATGAATCCTGTCGGAAACGGGCAGAACGGGGAACCCGACGACCAGGTACAGCCCCGGGATCAAAACCAAAGCGAGCGGGTTTCACAGCAGTTGGTTGATATTTTTCCGGAAAGAATAGGTTACGAATGGCACTACTCCGGATTTGCGGAATACGCGCATTATATGAGGCTGGATAATATTTCGGGAAATACCGGAAATACCGAAATATTGGTTTACGAGATATCGGGAGAAGTGGATGACCCGTCGGGTGGCGAAGCTCCGGGGGACTTCGGCCTTGAAATGGAATACCGGATAACTTCCGATACCGTTACCGAGAGTATAATCCGGGGAGAGAAGTTAATCCATGTATTTGAAGAACTGCAGCTTCTAAAGCTGCCCCTTGAGACCGGCAATAGATGGGAACAGACGGTTGAGACAGATGAAGGCGAGGCAGTTCTTACGGCGGAAGTCCTGTCGGCAGAGCCGGAGGAAGAGGAAGGGCCGACTGTATACAGGGTAAGATACAGTGTACCCATGGAAGGCATGCCGGACGGTGTTTACATCGAAGAGCGCGCATTCACCGAAGGGGTGGGCGTGACCTATTATGCCAGAACACTGGGCGATGAATACGACTTTTTATTTGAGTACTACATTTTTTACCCGGACAAACAATGACTTAACAAATAATGATATTGATTGTGGATGCAAAAACGGTTATAATAGTATCACGGTAGGGTGCGGATATAGCTCAGTGGCAGAGCACCGGCTTCCCAAGCCGGTAATGCGGGTTCGATTCCCGTTATCCGCTCCATCTTTCGGGGCGATAGCTCAGTTGGGAGAGCGCTACCTTGACATGGTAGAGGTTTCGCAGGTTCGATCCCTGTTCGCCCCACCATCTTTATCCCCTG
>Ga0334893_1000663_pt1 | contig 42123 bp, 34 predicted proteins | sample GraSluR3_MG_5_FD_207218 | JGI IMG/M metagenome (GOLD analysis project Ga0334893, IMG submission 207218) | Sludge microbial communities from methane-producing bioreactor in Wageningen University, Netherlands - Granular Sludge_09_05-R3 | ecosystem: Engineered > Bioreactor > Anaerobic >...
TAAACTATAAACTATAAACGCAGAACCTCGTTATCTCAGCAAAAAACGCTTCGATTCCGAGACACGGCGCAAAACGCAGAACGCAAAATGCAGAACGCAAAATGCAGAACGCAAAATGCAGAACGCAGAACCCTAAACCGTCAAACAACCCTCGTTATACTTCGTATTCCGAGGCAACCAATCAACCTGCCTGCCGACGTCAGTCAGGCAGGTCAACCAACTGTTAACGCTTAGCCAATATGTCATCAAAAGAAATAGTATTTAGCCGAAACGTGGTCGAGTTTGCTGCCGTGGCAAAGGAGTACTGCGCATTTATTGAGAAGTACACCGATTTTAAGCGAAGCCAATTCGTAAAGGTGGCCAATAGCCTACTGCCCTTGCTATACTACAAGGCCACGCTGCTTCCCGAAACTGAGCCCATTTACGAGGAGGGCAACCAGAAGTACGTAACCGAGGAGCTCTACATCGCGCTCAACCAGCGTATAAAGCATTTCCTTGGCGAGCATGATGCTTTCCCCGAGGTGTTCGATGAGCGCATTGCTGAAACCGACGATCAGTTTTCCGCAAGCCTAGCCGAGTACCTAATCGATGTGTATCAGGATTTGAAAGATTTTACCATGATATACCAGGGAGGACAAACCGATGAGATTAACGATGCGCTATGGGAGTGTCGCCTCAATTTTCAGGAGCTTTGGGGAATGCGCCTGGCCAATTCCATTAGGGCAATTCACAAGCTGGCCTATGGCGAGGTCGATTTGGATGAGGAGGTGCCCGAAGAAGCTAAACCCGAAACCGACGACGATGTGGATACCAGCGATTGGTTCATCACCCGTCGCCAGAACGAAATGGATAACGAGTAGGTATGGTATTTAAGGATGATATAACCAAGGAGGAGATTAACCAGCTGCCCAAGGCAGTTTATAGTGGCGATATTTTTGTAATCAGCTCAGAGGATGAGCTGCTGAAGCATTTGCCCCGGCTGGCCAGAGAACGAACCATAGGGTTCGATACCGAAACCAAGCCCAACTTTAAGAAAGGGCAGATGAACGGCATTGCCCTATTGCAGCTGGCCACCCCCGATCTTGCCCTGCTCATTAAGGTGAAGGAGGTGGGTTTGCCCAAGGAGCTGATAAAAATACTGGAAGACCCCACAATTCTTAAAATTGGTGCAGCCATTCGCGACGATAATCGAGGGTTGCAGAAGCTGGGCAAGTTTACCCCTTCGGGGTTTATCGACCTTCAAAATGTAGTAAGCGAGTACGGTATCGCGAGTCTTAGCGTGCGCAAAATGGCGGCCATTGTGCTAGGTATTAAGGTTTCCAAGTCGCAGCAGCTATCGAACTGGGAGGCTACAGATTATACCGAGGCACAGCAGCAGTACGCGGCCATTGATGCCTGGGCTTGCCGCGAAATTTATCTCAAACTAATCACCAGCAAAGTAAAATGATATACCCAAAGGTTTACCTTAAAAGCGGCAAGGAGCAGTCGTTGCAGCGTTTTCATCCCTGGATATTTTCGGGTGCAATTAAGCGAATTGATGGCGAGCCCGCCGAGGGCGATGTGGTAGAGGTGGTAAGCGCCAAGGGCGATTTTTTGGCCATAGGTCATTATCAGCCTGGTTCAATTACCGTTAGGGTGATATCCTTTGTGAATGTTGATATCAACAGAGAATTTTGGCTTGCCAAGCTGCGCAATGCCTTGATTGTGCGTAAATTGCATGGGCTTTTCCCAAATCCCGACACCAATATTTTTCGATTGGTGCACGGCGAGGGCGATGGGCTACCCGGATTGATTGTCGATATCTACGGCTTCACCGCCGTTATGCAAGCGCACAGCTCGGGGATGGCTTTGTTGCGGAGCACTCTTGCCGAACTTATAGTTGAGGTGATGGAGGGTGCGGTGACATCGGTGTACGATAAGAGTTCGGGCACGCTTTCGCCAAAATCGCCTGTTGAGGCTATCGATGGTTATTTGGTTGGTGGCGCAAAAGGTGATGCGCTTTACGAGAATGGAAATCGCTTCCTGGTGTCGTGGGAGGAGGGCCAGAAGACTGGTTTCTTTGTCGATCAGCGCGATAACAGGGCGTTGGTGGGGCATTACAGCAAGGATGCCAAGGTGCTCAACGCATTTTGCTACACAGGTGGTTTCTCGGTTTACGCTGCCCGTGGCGGCGCCAGCAGCGTGGTGAGCGTGGATAGCTCGCAGAAAGCGATGGACTTAACCACGCAGAATATGGTGGCCAACTTTGGCCAAAACCCATCGCACGTGTCGGTTTGTGCCGATGTGTTCGATTTCCTTAGGGATAGCGAGGATGTTTACGATGTGATAATCCTCGATCCACCCGCTTTTGCTAAGCACAGAGGTTCGCTCAACAATGCCCTGCAGGCATACAAACGGTTGAATGCTTCTGCGCTCCGTAAGCTAAAACCCGGTGGAATTCTTTTCACCTTCTCATGCTCGCAGGTGGTTACGCGCGAAAACTTTCGCAATGCGGTATTCTCAGGCTCAATTATTGCCAATCGGAATGTTCGGATTATGCACCAGCTAGCTCAGCCCGCCGATCACCCAATAAATATTTATCATCCCGAGGGTGAGTATCTAAAGGGGCTGGTGCTTTACGCAGAGTAGTTTACCTGACGAAAACCCACGTGTTTCCCTTGCTCTGCTCGGGGCTAAAAACGTAACCCTCCTCGGCGAAGGTTTTCAGGTGCTCCACTTTTTCCAAGCGGTTTTTAATGGCAAAGCGGGTCATCAGCCCACGGGCGCGTTTGGCGTATATGGCAATGGTACTTAGCATGTTGCCTTTATGCTCCTTAAAAACTGGCGTAATCACATTACCCTTCAGCTTCTTTAGGTTTATAGCCTTTGAGTACTCGTTCGAGGCAAGGTTTACCAAGGTGTTTTCCTTATCGGATGCAAGTAGCGCGTTGAAATGCTTCGTTAGTGTATCCTGCCAAAACTCGTATAGGTTTTTGCTCTTTTTTATATCGATTTTGGTGCCCATCTCAAGCCTATAGGGCTGCATCAAGTCCAATGGCCTAAGTACACCGTAAAGACCTGATAGTATGCGAACCGTTTGCTGAGCAAACTTCAGATCGTCCGCAGTAAAATCCTTCACATCAATTCCCTCGTAAACATCTCCCTTAAAGGTAAGCAAAGCAGGGTGGCTGTTCTTCTCATCAAATGGCAAATGCCATTTTACGTAACGTTCGTAGTTCAATCGGGCTAGTTTGGGGCTAATCCCCATTAGCACCTTCAGCTCGTCAAGTTTAAGCTTGCGAAGCCTTTCTACCAGAAGTTCCGATTGCGATAAAAAGTCGGGCTGTGTGGCTTTAGGTTTATCGTTTACCTTAATGTTTTCAAGTGTTTTTGAAGGCGAGAGTATAATTATCATTTCAAATTACATTTTAATGATTTTTTATATACTAAGGGAGCATAACTTTGTTCGCAATTCAAAGTTAGCATCACCAATAGTACAAACAATACTCTGCAATTAGGGTTCAATGATTTTTTTTTGAAAGGATGCGACCCTGTTCCTAGTGCTTACCGTAGGCGGGTCGGGTATTGTAACGCTTTCGCGCTTCCTTTGGATCTGCATCTAGGGCAATATAAATGGTTGTTCTGTTATCAATTACCACAGCCTGCATCTTGGTAAGGTCTGGTGCTTTGTGTGTAGATTGCTTTTTCTCGTACATTTTAGTCCCTTTCGTTTGGTGAATTAATATTTAAAGTAGATTATCTGCTTTGCCAATAAAACGTTATTGCATATTAATAGCAATACAGCATGGTGCTATATCGTTATAATTTTAAAGGTTAAATCAGGCTATAGAGATGGCCAGAAATATCATCTCGCGAGGAAAATATTGAATGATAGGCGAGAACATTCCAAAAGTAATCATTTTATATCATTAAAACTAATTTATAATTTTCTTTATGCCTACAACCCCCATAAACATTAGGTTTATTAAAATAAAATGTAAATTATTGAAAATAAATATGGTATATCCAATTATTGCATTACCTTTGCAGCCTAATTATTTAATTCAATTTAATGATAAACGGAACAGTAAAATTTTTTGATGAGACCAAAGGTTTTGGATTTATCAAAGACAACGATTCAACGAAAGAGTACTTTGTACACTCAACAGGTTTAATTGACAGGATTTCAGATAACGACGAAGTTTCCTTTGACCTAGAAGAGGGTAGGCGAGGTGTTAACGCTGTAAATGTGAAACTTACGTAGGTGAAGATATAAGCATTTTGTTGATTAAAGTCCTGCCTTTTGGCAGGACTTTTTTTGTTTTATTCGATTGGGTTTGTTAGGTCAAAGCGAATTTCTAACCGTTTCTCCCCGTCACGATCGAGGCGGTAGGTGAACCACGATAAATCTTCGGCAATCGAAACAATCCACACATTGCCTGCCCCACCATCTATTACCTGTCCTGTATACTCATCGGCAGGGAAATGCTGTACAAATGCTGTCCCCTTATCGTTGGCATACCCTCCGTACATCGAACCTTCCTCGGGGGTTCCGTCCTCGTGCAGATGTTGATGCTTAAAGCGCAGTTTGCCATCCTCGGCTACAAACATCCATGTTCGTGAGTGGTCATCATCAATGTGAAAGGGTATGTACACCCTATCATCTTCACAAACGGTTACGTGCATAATCATTTTTCGGTCGGCCCAGCTTTCGCCATGGTGACTACGATATGCCTGCTCACCATTGAAGGACTTGCCACAGAGTGTGGCCAAATTCTTAACGAACTCCTCATGGGTGCTATTGATAAAGGGTGAATCTGCTTCCTGGCTTTTGCTTTCGTTTTGCTTATTTCCTGTGCCACAGGCTGCAATGATAACGATTAGTAAAGGAAGAATTCTTTTAAGCATAATCATGTGTTTTTAAATGTTTGATTTGTTAGCAAATGTAGGAAATCTTGTGCTAATTTTACCATTCAAAACAATGGGTAATGGATTTGCAGAGTACTATAGAAAGAATATACAGCGAGATTAAACCCTTTGCTTCGCAAGGGAAAGTGGCAAGTTACATTCCTGCATTGGCAAGTGTTTCGCCTAGTAAGCTAGCTATCTGCGTGCACACCAATGAGGGTAAGGTTTTCAGAATTGGTGATGTATGCGAACCCTTCTCTATACAGAGCATATCAAAGGTATTTGGGTTTACCATGGCTTACAAAATGCTCGGGGGTGAAATCTGGAAACGGCTTGACAAGGAGCCCTCAGGGAACTCTTTTAACTCCCTGGTTCAGCTCGAGTATGAGCAGGGAATTCCTCGTAATCCCTTTATTAATGCGGGGGCCATAGTAGTTTCTGATATCCTTTTGTCGCTTTACCCAAACCCACAGCAAGCTCTCCTTGAGTTCGTACGCCGTATTGCCGATGAATCCAGCATCAACTACAATTTAGAAGTGGCCAAGTCTGAGAAGGAAACTGGATACCGAAATGCTGCACTTGCCTACTTCATGAAGAGTTTCGGAAATATTCATAATCCTGTGGAGGATGTGCTCGACCTCTACTTTCTGCAATGCTCACTTGAGATGAGCACTTTATGTCTGTCCAAATCGTTTCAGTACCTAGCTAACCATGGCATAGTTCCCTCAACCAATGAGCAAATACTAACCATGAGCCAAGCGAAACGAATTAGCGCATTGATGATTACCTCTGGACTATACAATGAGTCGGGCGATTTTGCCTATAGGGTAGGTATTCCGGCCAAAAGTGGAGTGGGAGGAGGTATCGCTGGAGTTATTCCCAAAAAATTGAGCCTCTGTGTGTGGTCGCCACCACTAAACGAGTTTGGGAATTCCTTAGCGGGTATAGAAGCATTGGAGAAGTTCACAACATATACTGGCGATTCGATTTTTTAGTGGCTGGCTATACTTAAATAAGGTAGAAAAGCTGCAAAAGGTAAAAAAATGTAAATATTTGGGCTGTTGTTGATAAAAAATGAACCAAAAATTTTTAATTAATAAATATTTAGCTATAACTTGCATAACCATTAAAAAAACCTAAATCTATTTAGTTGTGGATTCAACAACAAGTTATGCGTGGCCCAATAAGGTTGTTCTAGTTGTAGAGGATGATCTTTCCAGCCTAATGCTCCTAAAAGCAATCCTTACAAGAACGGGAGTCAGAATTATTGTAGCTGAGGATGGTGAAAGCGCCATCGATGTTATTAAATCTAATCTAAAAGTCGATATGGTGCTTATGGATATTAAGCTCAAAGGGCTTAACGGGCTCGAAGCAACCAAGCAAATCAGGAAGCTGCAACCAAACCTGCCCGTAATAGCTCAAACGGCCTGTGCCATCTCTGGCGATATGGAACGATGCTACGATGCAGGATGCAATGCTTACATAGCTAAGCCAATATCGCGTGATAAACTGCTCGAAACAATGGACTACTATTTCCGTCGCAAGTTAGCTCACGATCTAATTGAGGTAATCAATAATAATTAGTTTTCCCCCAAACCTTTTAACCTAGAAGCGGCATCAAGATTGGTGTCACTTTTTTTTTGTCATCGTACTGCACACCCGCTTTCGTGGTAGTTTTGCTAAATTAATGTACTTTTGGGGTGTGCTTGGTAACTATTATGTAAGGTATGGATTTTGAACTTATATCCAATTTTAAGCCCACAGGTGATCAACCTCAGGCCATTGAGCAGCTGGTTGCCAGAATTCGTGAGGGCGATCGCTTTCAAACCCTTTTGGGTGTTACGGGGTCCGGGAAAACCTTTACCGTGGCAAATGTAATAGCGCAGCTTAATCGGCCAGCCCTTATTCTAAGCCATAATAAAACGCTGGCAGCCCAGCTATATGGCGAGTTTAAATCTTTTTTCCCAAACAATGCGGTGGAGTACTTCGTGTCGTATTACGACTACTACCAGCCCGAGGCCTACCTGCCAGTTTCCGACACATACATCGAGAAGGATTTATCAATAAACCAGGAGATTGAGAAGCTGCGGTTAAGCACCACATCATCCCTACTATCAGGGCGTAAAGATGTAATAGTTGTTTCGTCCGTTTCATGCCTCTATGGTATTGGCAATCCACAGGATTTCCATAGCAATACGGTGACCATTAAGAAGGGCGATGTTTTTAGTCGTAACGTCCTCCTTCGCCGCCTGGTCGATAGCCTTTACTCGCGCAGCGAAATCGATTTTAAGCATGGAACCTTTCGCGTTAAGGGCGATACGGTGGATATATTCGCCGCATACGGCGATTTTGCCTATCGTATAATCTTTTGGGGCGATGATATTGAGGCCATCGAGAAATTCGACCCTGTATCGGGTTCCCGTATCGAGGAGCTCGATGAGGCCACCATTTACCCTGCCAACATTTTTGTAACCACACGTGAGCGCATCAATCAGGCCATTGCCAATATTCAAATCGATTTGGGTAAGCAAATTGAGTTCTTTAAGAGTGTAGGCAAACCGCTTGAGGCCAAACGAATACAGCAAAGGGTAGAGTACGATTTGGAGATGATCAAGGAGCTGGGCTACTGCTCGGGAATCGAGAACTACTCGCGGTACTTCGATGGGCGTAACTCAGGTACCCGACCATTCTGTTTGCTCGATTACTTCCCCCGTGACTTCATAACTGTTATCGACGAGAGCCACGTAACGCTACCTCAGGTTAGGGCTATGTATGGTGGCGACAACTCTCGTAAGCAAAATTTGGTGGAGTACGGTTTCCGTTTACCTGCGGCTATCGATAACCGACCACTTAAGTTCGACGAGTTTGAAAATCTGGTGGGGCAAACCATATACGTAAGTGCTACTCCGGCCGATTACGAGCTGCAGAAATGCGAGGGGGTTTTGGTGGAGCAAGTTATACGGCCTACAGGCTTGCTCGATCCCGTTATCGAGGTTCGCCCCAGCTTGAATCAGGTGGATGACCTAGTTGGTGAGATCAATGCTCGGACCGAGATGAACGAGCGCGTGCTGGTGACAACCCTCACCAAGCGAATGGCTGAGGAGCTGGTAAAATATCTTGTTAAGCTCGATATCCGCTGCCGCTACATCCATTCCGATGTGGATACCCTGGAGCGTGTTGAGATCATGGAGGATTTGCGCAACGGCAAGTTCGATGTGCTGGTGGGCGTAAACCTGCTGCGCGAAGGGCTCGATTTGCCCGAGGTGTCGCTGGTGGCCATTATCGATGCCGACAAGGAGGGTTTCCTCCGCTCGGCTCGTTCGCTTACGCAAACCGCTGGTCGTGCTGCCCGTAACCTCAATGGCAGGGTGATAATGTATGCCGATAAGATTACCAACTCCATGCAGATAACCATTGATGAGACCAACCGAAGGCGCGAGAAGCAGCTCCAGTATAACGAGATCAACGGCATAACTCCCCAGCAAATTGTTAAAGCCCAAAAGTCAATCCTGGGTGCAGGAATTGGCCGTAAAGCCGAACCCAAACCATACTACGTTGAACCCGACAAGGCCGACATTGCAGCCGATCCGGTTGTTAAGCTCATGAATGTTGATGCATTGGAAAAAGCCATTGCCAAGGCCAAAAAGTCGATGGAGGCAGCAGCCAAACAGCTTAATTTTATTGAGGCGGCACAGCATCGTGACGAGATGCTATCGCTCCAAAAAATGCTCGACTCGAAAAGGAGTCAATCGTAACCCATTTTTCTTTTCACATCAAAATAAATTAACTTAGTGGCTTCAAAAACTAATGCTATGGCTATACTCATAAAAAATATCAAGAAGCTAATCCAAACCGAGGATTCACCCCGCGAGTGGGTGGCTGGTGCCGATATGGCAAACATTTCCACCATCGACAATGCTTTTCTGCTGATTAGCGATGGTATTATTCAGGATTTTGGGCCAATGGAATGCATTCCTGCTGTGGGCAATCATTTTAAGGTGATTGATGCGCAGGGACGAATGGTTTTTCCATCGTACTGCGATTCGCACACCCACCTTGTGTATGCAGGTAGCCGTGAGATTGAGTACGTTGATAAGATTCGCGGTCTGTCGTACGAGGAGATTGCCAAGCGGGGTGGGGGAATACTAAACTCGGCCAAGCTGCTGCACAATACCTCCGAGGATGAACTGTACAACCAGTCGCTACAGCGAATCAACGAAATTATTGCGCTGGGAACGGGTGCCGTGGAGATAAAAAGCGGCTACGGCCTTTCCGTTGAGGATGAGATTAAGATGCTCCGCGTAATTAAACGCCTACGCGATACCACACCTATTACTATTAAATCGACCTTTTTGGGAGCCCATGCTGTTCCTGCCGAGTACAAGGGACGCCAGCGCGACTATGTCGATTTAATTATCAACGAGATGATACCATTGGTGGCTGTCGAGGATCTGGCCGATTATATCGATGTTTTTTGCGATAAGGGCTTTTTCACCGTTGAGGAAACTGAGCGTATCCTTATGGCGGGCATGAAGTACGGGATGAGGGGAAAGATACACGCCAACGAGCTCGACTTTTCGGGCGGTATTCAGACGGGTATTAAGTACGGTGCACTATCTGTCGATCATCTTGAGTTTACCGGCGATGATGAGATTAAGGCACTGCTCAACTCCGACACCATGCCAACCCTGCTGCCAGGGGCAGCATTTTTCTTGGGGATGGAGTATCCACCTGCCCGTAAGATGATTGATTCTGGCCTACCGCTTGCCATGGCCTCCGATTTTAACCCTGGCTCATCGCCCAGCGGCGATATGAAGTTCGTTATGTCATTAGGGTGCATCATCATGCGCCTTGTGCCCGAGGAGGCCATTAATGCCGTTACCATAAACTCTGCCTACGCCATGGGCATTAGCGATACGCACGGCAGCATTGCCAAGGGCAAGGTGGCCAACGTGTTTATCACCAAACCCATATCAACATACGAATTTATGCCCTATGCGTACACCACCAAGCTGGTTGATCGCGTGATTCTGAATGGTGAAGAGATTAATATGTAGATGTGGCTTCGCTAAAATTATTGGGTTACAGTAATCATCTAAATCAAAAAATTATGACAACGATGTGCAAAAAGGTTTTGCTGCTAGCGTCGGTGATACCCTTTCTTACTATCGCTGGATGCGGACAGTTTAACTTCCCCACCGATTTAACATTCCCCCAACAGCAGGAGATGGGATTAACCACTGCCGAGGTGGTACAGGGCCTCAAAGAGGCGCTAACCGTTGGTGCACAAAATTCTACATCCAAGGCATCAGCTACCAATGGGTTCTATCAGAACAATCTTATTCGTATACCTTTTCCCGAGGAGGCCATTAAGGTTAAGAATACCCTAGAGAAAGCAGGATTGAATAAACCAATCGATGATTTTGTGGTGTCGATCAATCGTGCCGCCGAGGATGCCAGCAAAAGGGCGTACCCAATATTTAGAAACGCCATTACCACCATGACCATAACCGATGCCATGGGGATTTTAAAGGGGGGAGAGAGTGCGGCAACCGATTACCTGCGGGGTAGAACCTATTCGCAGCTAAAATCAGAATTTAGCCCCATTGTTAAGCAATCCATCGATAGGGTGAATGTAACCAGCTATTGGAACCCTATTGCAACTAACTATAACCGATTAACCATACTAACAGGAGGTGAACAGGTAAATCCAAACCTTGAGGAGTATATCACCGAGCAGACAATTGATGGTTTGTTCAAACTCATGGCACAAGAAGAGGCTTTAATACGGAAGGATCCCGCTGCCCGCGTAACCGATATACTTAAGAAGGTATTTGCACAGCAGTAGGAGGAGAGAGTTCAAGGTTCAGGGTTTAAAGTTTAAGGTTTAAAGTTTAAAGTTTAAGGTTTAAAGTTTAATGTTCAAGGTTCAATGTTAAATGTTCAAGGTTCAATGTTAAATGTTCAAGGTTTAAGGTTTAAAGTTCACAATTTAAGGTTCAGGCAAAACGCTAAACTTTTACGCTGAGCTGCGTTTCCCTGAGCTTGTCGAAGGGTCGAAGTGCTAAACCTTTACCTACCGAAATGCAATGTAGGTAGGCAAAACTCTAAACCAATCATCCAATCATCCAATCATCCAATCATTCAATCATCCAATCATTCAATCATCCAATCAATCAATCATCCAATCAATCAATCATCCAATCAATCAATCAATCATTCAATCATTCAATCATCCAATCAATCAGAAGTTCAATCAACCCTGCCTCGCCGGCAGGCAGACAATCAACAAAAGATTACTTAACACAAATAACCCGTTTTAATCACTATGAAAACCAAACAGCTAATTGAATGTGTTCCAAATTTTAGCGAGGGACGCGACCTAAACATTATTAAGCAGATTACCAACGAGATTGAATCCGTTGAGGGGGTTCGTCTAATTGATGTGGACCCGGGAGCCGCCACCAACCGTACCGTGGTAACCATGGTGGGTACACCCGACGAGGTATGCGAGGCAGCCTTTAGGGCTGTGAAGAAAGCCGCCGAGCTTATCGACATGAGCAAGCATAAGGGGGCTCACCCTCGCTTTGGCGCAACCGATGTATGCCCGCTGGTGCCCGTTTCCAACATCACCATGGACGAAACCGTTGAGTACGCCCATAAGCTGGCCAAGCGCATTGGCGAGGAGCTGGGCATTGGAGTATTTTGTTACGAGTTTGCTGCCCGCGAGGAGAAGCGCCGTAACCTGGCCAGCTGTAGGGCAGGGGAGTACGAGGCCTTACCCAAAAGGCTACAGGATCCTGAGTGGAAACCCGATTTTGGCCCTGCCGAGTTCAACCCCAAATGCGGTGTAACCGCTGTAGGTGCTCGTAATTTTTTGGTGGCCTACAATATCAACCTAAATACTACCTCTACCCGCAGGGCAAATGCCGTTGCATTTGATATCCGCGAGAAGGGACGCCCACAGCGGGTAGGTAACCCAATCACCGGCAAGAAAGCGCTCGATGAGCAGGGCAACGAGATATGGATACCCGGAGCGCTAAAGGCCTGCAAGGCCATTGGCTGGTTTATCGATGAGTACGGCATTGCCCAAATCTCCATTAACCTTACCGATATATCCATTACCCCAATGCACATTGCCTTTGAGGAGGCCAGCAGAAAGGCGCAGGAGCGTGGCCTTAGGGTAACAGGTTCGGAGCTGGTGGGTGTTGTTCCGCTTAAAGCCATGCTCGATGCAGGAAAATATTTTCTTCATAAGCAGAATCGTTCAACCGGTATTTCCGATGCGGAAATAATTAAGATTGCCGTAAAATCGATGGGGCTTGACGAGCTGTACCCATTCGAGCCCAAGAAAAAAATTATTGAGTATATCCTTGAGGATGATACCCAGAAGAAGCTGGTTGATATGACCGTAAAGGGTTTCACCGAGGAAACTGCCTCCGAGTCGCCTGCACCAGGTGGCGGATCCGTTTCGGCAGCCATGGGTGCTATGGGCGTTGCGCTGGGTACCATGGTGGCCAACCTATCGGCCCATAAGGCCGGTTGGGACGACCGCTGGGAGGAGTTCTCGCAGTGGGCCGACAAGGGCAAGGAGTACATGGATCAGCTTGTAAAGCTGGTTGACGAGGACACCAATGCCTTTAATAAGATAATGGATGCCTTTGGCCTACCCAAGGGGACTGATGCCGAGAAGGCAGCCCGCAAGCAGGCCATTCAGGATGCTACCCTATATGCCATCCAGATTCCTTATAAGGTAATGGAACTCTCATTCCAATCGATGGAGGTGATGAAGGCCATGGCCGAGATTGGCAATCCAAACTCAGTTTCCGACGCTGGAGTAGGTGCTTTAGCTGCCCGTTCGGCTGTGATGGGGGCATTCCTTAATGTGAAAATTAATGCCGAGGGCCTAGATGATAAAGAAAAAGTTAAAGAGTTTCTAGCCAAAGGTGAACAGTTGGTACTACATGCGCAGGATATGGAGAACACCATCCTTGAAATTGTTAATAAAAAAATAACGAAAGCATAATTTTCTTTTTTTTGTTTTCTAAAGGTCAAGTGCTAAGTATTGTAGTGTATTTATGAATTTTGAAAATTTAACAATACAGTGTTAAAACGTTTGCAGCTGTTAAAAGAATTTCACTCAAAAGGTTTGAATTATTAAATAATTGTAATATTTTAGCCGTGTTAAAATTATTAGCTCTATTTGTAAACCTAAATTTTGTTCTATGAAAAGACTATGTGTATTCCTTGTAGCTGTTGTGTTTGTGGGGATAAATCTCCTACAAGCGCAAACAGTGCAAATTACCGGTACCGTAACAAGTGCCGAGGATGGGATGCCCGTTCCCGGAGCATCCGTGTTTGTAAAGGGAACATCTATTGGAGTAGCCTCCGGTATGGATGGTAAGTACGACATTACTGTTCCCACATCTGCTACAACCCTTGTGTTTAGCTTCATTGGTATGCAGACACAAGAAGTTGTAATTGGTGGAAGAACAGTTATTGATGTTGTTCTTCAGCCTGATGCGACAGAGCTTGAAGAGGTTATTGTTGTTGCATACGGTACAACAAAACGTTCAAGTTTTACTGGTTCAGCGTCTAATGTTAATGCAGAAAAGATTGAGTCAATCCAAGCTGCTGACATTTCAAAGATACTTGAGGGGATGTCTTCAGGTATTCAGGTTACCAGTGGTTCTGGTCAGCCTGGTGCAACAGCCGATGTAAGGATTAGGGGTATTAACTCGGTTAACGCCTCAGCTTCACCATTGTATGTTGTTGATGGTTTTCCTTACTCTGGTAACATCAACACCATTCCACCTTCAGACATTGAGAGTATGACAGTCCTAAAGGATGCGTCTGCAACTGCTCTTTATGGTTCTCGTGGAGCAAACGGTGTAATTGTCATCACAACTAAAAAAGGTAAGGCAGACGCTACCACCTTCAATTTTAGAGCAAATGTTGGTGTTAGTGAAAGAGGGATACCTGAGTATGATCGTGTTAATGTTCCAGAGTATTATGAGTTGATGTGGCAAAGAATTTACAATGATTACAAAAATCAGAATCCAACGTTAACTGAGAATGATTGGGCTACCTTCGCATCAGCGCAGCTAATCCCTCGACTAGGAGGTTATAATGCGTATAATGTTGACAATGATAAAGTTGTTGGACTAAATGGTAGAATCAATCCGAATGGTCAGCTACTTTGGACAGATAGCTGGTACGATGAGATGCACCGTACTGCTATTCGCCAAGACTATGTATTAAGCGCAAGCGGGGGTACCGACAGGTCTACTTATTTTATCTCTGCTAACTACCTTAATGATGAGGGTATTGTAAAAGCATCGAATTTTGATCGCTACTCGATTCGTTTAAATGCCGAATCACAAATGAGAGATTGGGTAAAGGTAGGTATGAATATGGGTGGATCTTCATCAACTCAGAACTACCCTCGATCAGCTGGTACAGCATATGTAAACTCCTTTATGTATAGCAGAATGATTGCCCCAATTTATCCTGTATATACTTATGATCTTGATGGTACACCTATTTATGATGCTGAAGGGAATAAAGTACCCGATTACGGGAACTCTTTTGGTCGTAACAGAGCTTATTCTGCCAATAGTAACCCACTTGGAGTTATTGAACTTGACACGCGCTTATACAAGAGAGATGCGTTAACTACTCGTGGTTTCGTAGAGTTCTCTTTCCTACAAGATTTTAAATTCATTGTTAATGCTAGTAACGACTACTATGCTTACTCAGGCTTAACTCACCAAAACTCTGCTTATGGTGATGCTCAGACCTTTGCAGGTAGATCTACTAGAAATTCTCAGCGCACAATGAATTTTTCCTCAAACCAACTTTTAACGTGGAATAAGTCATTTGATGATCATTCTATTGATGCAATTGTTGGGCATGAAAGTAGTCAGTACCAGTTTAATTATCTAAATGCTGTTCGTACTACCTTCCCATTTCCAGGACTTGTTGAACTCGATGCGGCTGCAGTTGCTGAAGGTTCAAGTTCCTATGAACATAACCATCGCCTAGAAAGTTACTTAACTAGGGTTAATTATGATTTTGCTAACCGTTACTACTTGTCAGCAAGTTACAGAACGGACGGTTCTTCACGTTTTCACAAGGACTATCGTTGGGGTAACTTCTGGTCTGTTGGTGGTTCTTGGAGAATTTCTGAAGAGGCATTTATGCAAGACCTTACCTGGATAAACAATATGAGTTTAAGAGCTAGTTACGGTTCACTTGGTAATGAAGCACTTCTCACATCAGCAAATAATCCAAATTACTATGCATATCTTGGATTGTATTCGACTGGTTGGGATAACCTAGGATTCCCTGGTTTAATTGCATCTCGACTTCCAACTCCTGAACTTACATGGGAGAAGAATAACACGATGAATTTTGGTTTTGACTTCCGTATTTTCAATAGGTTTACAATGAACATTGAGTACTATATCAAGGATACCGATGGATTACTTTTTGCTAAGCCAATCGCTCCTTCAACTGGTTTCTCTTCTATCGATGCAAACATTGGTGCGATAAGGAACACTGGTATCGATGTTGAAATAAATGCTAATATCATTGCTAATGAAAATTTCAAGTGGAATGTTGATATGATGTTGACTCACTTTAAAAATGAGATCCGTGAGTTACCACAGGAAGAAATTATATCAGGGAATAAGAAGTGGATGGTTGGTACCTCAGTATACGATTATTTTATTCAAGAGTATGCTGGAGTTGACGAAAATGGTCGTGCACTTTGGTATAAAGATATTATTGATGGTTACGATGATGACGGTAAGCCCATTGTAACTGGAAGGGAAACAACTAATGTTTATGCCGAAGCTAATCGTTACTATTCAGGGACAGCTATTCCTGATCTTGAGGGCAGTTTCTCTAGTAGTATGAGCATTTTTAACTTTGATTTTTCCTTTATGCTTACTTTTGGTATAGGTGGACAGATTTACGATTCCAACTACCAGTCACTAATGCATAATGGAACATACGGTACAAACTGGCATCGCGATATATTCAATAGCTGGACACCCGATAACACTAATACCGATGTGCCAATTTTGATAGGAGACCAGAATGCTAATGCCCAATCGACACGTTGGTTAATTGACCGTGATTATTTAAGTATTCGTAACGTATCATTGGGTTATACTTTCCCCAAAGCCATGCTTCAAAATGTAGGAATAACTAGTGCTAGAGTTTTTCTAACAGGAACTAACCTTTACACTTTCACCAAGCTGAAAGGTATGGATCCAACCCAGTATTTCTCTGGTGCACAAGCTAATGAGTATACTCCACTAAGGACTATTGCTTTAGGTGCTAGTATTAACTTTTAAATTGTAATGAATATGAAAAGACTTAGTTTAGTATTTATAATATTAGTTGGGCTTCTTAGCTCTTGCTCCGAGGAATTCCTTGAGACTAGCCCGACAAACCAGATATCGGATGCTGACGTCTTCAAAACTGTTCAGGGTTGTCAGACCGTTCTGGATGGTACGCTAAGGTATATGCGTGCATATAATGATTATCACGATCAGTTTGGTGTTAAGGCTATTGACCTAGCACTCGATTTAATGGGTGAGGATATAGTTGTTGCTGAACATCACCACTTTGGTTGGGATTATAAACTCGATAACAACCAAGCAACTTACAGAAGACCTCTTTATGTTTGGACACGTTTCTATACTATAATTAACAATATGAATAACATATTGTTTTATATAGATGACGCTACAGCCGAAAGTGCTGCTCAAAAAGCTAATGTAAAAGCACAAGCTCTAGCATTACGTGGGTATGCATATCATAACTTGGCTGAGAACTTCCAGCACGCCTATACTTTAGATGCTAGCGCCCCTGGTGTCCCTATTTACACTGAGCCCACAACTGAAGGCAACCCAAGAGCGCCCCTATCAGCTGTTTATCAGCAAGCCATTGACGACCTAGATGAAGCCATTGCATTAATGACTGCTAACCCATTAGCTAGAAGACATATTTCTGATATCACACTAGAAGTTGCGCATGGTCTAAGAGCAAGGGTTGCATTGTATATGGAAGACTGGCCAAATGCACGTGACCATGCTTTAGCAGCCAGAACAGGATACAGCCTAAATACAAGAGCACAGTATGCAAATGGTTTTGATAACCACCAAACAATGTCTTGGATGTGGGGTCTTGAGGTAAATGAAGAGCAATCAACAATTTATGCTTCTTTCTTCTCTCATATTGATATGACCATTGGTGGTTATGCAGGTCTTGGTTACTCCCGCAAGTTTGTTAATAGCACTTTGTATAACCTTATGGATGACGATGATATTCGTAAGCAGTTAATTGTTACAGCCGACCTAATTAACCTTAAGTTTAATGCTGGTGCTGGTAAAGGCTTCTCTGCCGATTATGTAATGATGCGTCCAGAAGAGATGTTGCTTATCGAAGCAGAAGCAAGGTATCATTTGAATGACATAGCTGGTGCTCAGGGTCTAATTGAAGATCTTAGGGATGTACGTTATGCTACGCCATCTACTGTTACTGAAACAGGACAAGCACTTCTTGATATTATTTATCTTGAGAGGAGATTTGAACTGTGGGGCGAAGGATTTAGAATGCGTGATATTAGGCGTTTGCAACTTCCTCTCGACAGGACAGGTGGATCACATACCAGTTACTCAAACGATCCTATGTATCTTCAGTTACCAGCTAATTCACCTTTGTTTATTTACAAAATTCCACAAAGGGAGATTGATAATAATCCAAATATTGGTGAGGCTGATCAGAACTAATATTATTTTTATTTTAGAGAGAAAGCTCAGGAATATTCCTGAGCTTTCTCTATTATTACTATCTAATTTAAATTCCTTTGATTCACAGATTATTTACCAGAATTCTTGTTAAACAGAAAAGTCACTATATATTAGCGTTTAATAAACTATCTTACAACTACATTTATAAGTTAGTATTAGTCTGTCTGTTCAATTGACTGCTATTAGAGAACCGCCTTAAATATGTTAACTATTGGAACAATAGGGTGGTAATTAGATGATGATTAGTTGGCAGGATTTCTTTTTTTCTCCATCAGGATTTAACCCAAATGGGGCATTAGTTTGCTGTAATACTTAGGACTATAATATAAATTAGTGTGCTTTACCATTTTTCTTGAGATTTTACACATAATTTTACAGGGTATTGCAGGTTTAAAGGGTCTTAGTATTATATAACTCTAATTATGCCATTGCTGTAGATTGGTATAATTTTTGTCTAATTTCAAAACGTAATTGGATATATATCAGCGCAAAAAATAATATTAATTTAAATATTAGCTCTATGAAAAATCTATTAGCAATACTTATTATTGTGTTACTTTCCCTTGACTCGTTTTCACAACGACGACAGGTAACACAATTGCCTTTTAACAAGGAGGCGAGGGAGAACTTAACTAATAGTTTACAGTATCTTGAGCCCGATTTTGTAATGGGAGGCATATTTCTTAATGATGGCACCCTTATAAGAACGCTTATGAACTTCAATATCCTATTTGATGAGGTTCATTTCGTTATTAAGGATGCAGAATCTGGAGAAGAACAGATTAGGATACTAAACAATATGAATGACTTGAATTTTGTATCTATTGGAAAAAGAACTTTCCTTCATTTTCCGAAGCTTGGTTTTTTTGAAATTATTGTCAATGGGGAAGTTAAGTTGGCAAAAAGAACTACATTGGAGCTACTAGCTGATGATAAACCAACCGATGGCTATGGTAATTTACCCGAATCTGCTGCTACAACCAAGATTGGTTATTTTGATATGCATCAACATGACTTTGATATGCTTAGTCCATCCGATCAGGATAGACTTATTGCTGCCAAAACTATTAAGACAGAAAAGTACTACGTCATTCGTGACGGAAAGACTCCTAGAGTAATTAATAGCAAACGTGGGATGTTGAAATTATTACCAAAATCGAAAAGGAATGAAATTGATAATTTCATCGGAAAATTAAGTGGAAGTTGGAATTCAGAGAGTAACTTGATTGAAACTTTTAAATTTTTAAACAAGTAGTTTTAAAAGCAACAATTAAATGGTGGAGCAAAAGGTGGTTTTTACACTTTTGCTCTTTTTTTGTACTTTATAATACGTTGATCGTGTACTTTGGAAGTGCATTTTTAAATTTCAGTTGCTCTTAGATTTGAAAAATATTCTTACTTTTAAAGTTAAATTATTCAATTTATGATGCGGATAATAGTGTATATGGTTTATACTGTAGAATAGATGTTTCTTATCTGTTACTATCTTGTTTCCCCATTTCAGAGTCAACTTAAACTCTAATTTTAGTCATATACTTATTTTAACACTCTATTTATTAACCTAAATTAAATTGTTATTAGTATGAAAAGACTTTGTTTTATCTTTCCATTGATGTTTGCTCTAACGTTAAGTGCCCAGATCAAAACCTTTAAATTAGAGAACGGCCTTACCGTAATTGTAAACGAAGATGCAAACACTCCATCTGTTTTTGGTTGTATTGTTGTAAAAGCCGGGTCGGTTGACGAGCCTGAGGATGCTACAGGATTAGCTCACTACCTTGAGCATATGCTTTTCAAAGGAACGACGAATGTGGGCACCACCGATTGGGACAAGGAGAAAATTCATTACGAGAAGATAATTGAACTATACGACCAGCTGGCTCAAGCACCCGAGGCCGAGCGCGAAGCTATTCAGCTTAAAATTAACGAGGAGTCGTTACTTGCAGGCCAATACACCATAAACAATGAGTTTAGCAATCTAATTCAGGCAATTGGTGGAACATCACTTAATGCAGCTACCAGCTACGACATGACGTATTACTTCAACGTATTCCCATCGTTTATGCTTAAGAAGTGGTTAGTTCTTCAGGCCGATAGATTTGAAAATCCTGTGTTCAGAGGATTTCAGGCCGAGCTTGAAACGGTGTACGAGGAGAAGAATATGTATAGCGATGATTCGTTTCAGGTCCTTTTCGAGGAGTTTAACCATAGCCTGTATGGCGAGGCCAATCCTTATGCAAGACCAATAATAGGTATAACCGAGCACCTTAAAACTCCTTCCATAAGCAAGCTGATGGATTTTTATAATACCTACTATGTTCCTTCCAATATGGCACTAATTCTATCGGGTGATATTAATGCCCAAGATGCCAAGCTTTTAGTGGAGCAGACTTTGGGTCGGTGGGAGGCAAAAGATGAAATCCAGCGTGCTAAAATAGAAGAGCCTACCATTAGCAAAAAATCTACAATAAAGAAGAAGCTAACGCCCATGCCTGTGCTAATGATGGGGTATAAGGGTGTTAAATCGGGTTCCGATGACGATTACAAACTCTCTGTGCTGCGTAGTGTCTTATCCAATAGAAATAGCACTGGTATCCTTGATAAACTTGTTCTAGATGGTGATTTACAAAATGTATCTGTATCGGTTTCATCGCATCGACAGGCCGGTGCTATATCTATCATTGGAGTGCCCGTATATGATGGATTGCAAAGAATGTATGCTTCACTTAATTCGGTTGAGCAAAATATAGCGAAGGCGCTTGAACAGGTAACTAAGGGGCAGGTTGATAATTGGTTAGTTGAGTCAGTTAAAGACGAGCTAATCATGAGTTTCGAAATGTCCAAGGAGTCAAACCTAAATTACGGGATGATGCTTGCGCAAGCCTATGGTACCGATACGTCTCTTGAAGAACTTGAAAATTATGTTGAATTAATTCAACAAGTGTCAAAGGACGATGTAATTGCCGTTGCTAAAAAATATTTCGATGCACCTTACATTGCATTTCAGTCACTTATTGGCGAACCTAAAAAGGATAAATTAGCTAAGCCCAAGTATAAACCCATTGTGCCTGCAGCAGGTCAAACCTCATCTTTTGCAAAGCAATGGCTAAGCGAGAAGGTTGACATTCCACCGTTCAAACCAGTTGATTTTGAAAAGGATTTTTCTAAAGGCGAATTGGCTGAAATGGTAACTCTATTCCATACAGAGTATCCCGAGAGCAACATCTTCTCTCTTACCATTAAGTATGGAGCAGGCAGTATTGCTATACCGGGTCTCGATTATAGTGTAAGCCTTATGAATAGAGCTGGTATTATGGCGCTTCATACTCCTTACGAATTAAAAAAAGAGTTTAGTAAACTAGGGTGTACTGTGAATTTTTTTAATGATAAGAGTTACACCTATGTTACCCTACGGGGTAAGGAGTCGAACTTAGCTAAAGCTTGTCAATTACTTTCTCGCACCTACTTGATGCCTTCGTTAGATGAAAAACAACTTAATAGTTTGATTGGGAGTCAACTGGGCTCAAGGAGTATGGAGTCGAGAAATAAAGACATCCAATCAGCTGCATTAAGTGAATACCTGAGGTATGGTGAGAATTCAAGCTACCTGAACAGATTATCAAACGAGGATGTGTTAGGGTTAACGGTTTCAAAACTTGCAGCAAACTTTATTAATGCAACTCATTATGAAACATCTGTACATTACACTGGTAAATTCTCTTTCGAAGAGGTGAAAAAAGTGCTTACCAATAATTTAGCATTTCCTTCTAACCTAAAGCCTAGCTCATCACCTGTATCAACCCCACAGGCAAAATATACCGAGAATACTATTCTCATGTTTAATAATCGGAACGCCCGCCAGGGTGATGTGTATATTTTTATTCCTGGTCAGGAGTATCAGCCTGAACAAAGGCCTGTAATTGATGCTTTTAACCAGTACTTTGGCGGCGGTTTTAATGGGTTAGTGCTGCAGGAGTTACGCGAACTTCGTTCGTTTGCCTATACTGCAAGCGCAAACTATAGTATACCACCTGTACCCAACCGCAAATCGATGTTTACAGGTTATATTGGTACTCAGGGAGATAAAACGCTTGATGCCATTGGTGAGTTCTTAAATCTAATTAACGAAATGCCGCAGTATCCTGAGCGAATGGATAATATCAAAGATTATCTATTTCAAGCAACCGTATCGTCTTCACCTTCAAAACGTCAACTTACTCAAACTGTTGAGAGTTGGATGAAGGCAGGCTACAACGAGGATCCTCGCATTAAGCTATCTGAAGCCTATGGTTCGGTTGAATTTGATGATATTCTAAGTTTTTACAATCAGAAGATCAGTAACAAACCTATTGCCATTGGAATTATTGTTAACAGAAAGATGATCGATAGAAAGCAACTTAGTAACTTTGGGAAAGTTGTGAACCTTAGTAGCAGTAAGATTTTTAAGTACTAGTGCTAATCTGTTTAGCGTTATTTTAAGGCTGTCCTGCTTGGGCAGCCTTTTTTTATTGCTGAACAAAATATGGGTTCTCTCTGTTTTTTACATTAAATATTACACAATGAAATTTCTTTATCTATCAACAGTATTTCTTATAATATTTAGCTTGGTAGGTTTGTCCAAAACGAATTCTGATATGAAGAATAATACTTTCGAAATCGCCACCCTAGGTGCAGGGTGCTTTTGGTGTGTTGAAGCAATATTTGAAAGGGTTAATGGGGTAGAGGAGGTGCTATCGGGCTACTCGGGGGGTAAGATTGCAAACCCAACGTACCGAGAGGTATCGTCGGGTCTAACTGGCCACGCCGAGGTGGTGCAGGTTAAGTTCAATCCCATCGTAATTAGCTATGCTAAAATCCTTGAAATATTTTTTAAAACCCACAACCCCACCATGCTTAACCGCCAAGGAGCCGATGTGGGCACGCAGTATCGTTCGGTAATATTCTATCACACCGATGAACAAAAAAGTGTAGCCGAAGACGTAAAGAATATGCTTAGTAGAGCTGCTATTTGGAACGACCCTATTGTTACAGAAATATCGCCTTTTACCAAATTTTATAAAGCGGAGGATTACCACCAGAACTACCTCGAAAATAACACTAAGCAGCCATACTGCCAAATGGTTATACTACCCAAAATTGATAAGTTTGAGAAGCTATTCGAGGATTATTTAAAGAAGTAGTTTTTTTCTATTCCTATGCTACAATGCCGGATAGGCTTGCCTAGAATTACGAGATACGCACTCGGTTATCTTTTAATTTCTTCATTTGTTATTACCTTTGCGGCTTGTTTAAAATATAATTAGATGAAGATTAATAGATTACTTATTCCAGTGCTTGCCATGGCAATGGTTACCTCTTGCACGGTCTCAAAGCAGATGTCGCAGCTTAAAACTGATGCCAAGATAGCGTTTGATAAATCGGATTATTCCACCGCTTTAAACGCTTACGACAGCCTAATATCCCTTAGCACCAGTCGTGGTAAGGTGTCCGATGGTGCCATTTATAGGAATGCAGGTTTAGCAGCATGGGAGGTAGGACAAACCCAGAAAACGTTAGACTATTTAGAGAAAGCCAAGGAGTTGGAAGCAGCCAATGGTGCTGCCTATTTTACTTTGGCTAAAGCATATCTAAAGATTGACAATTTATCCCGTGAAATAATTAACCTGAGCAATTATCTCGATAGTTACCCAAACGGTAATGATATTGACGGAGTGCGCTGTCAGCTGTATTTAGCATACGTAAAGAGCGAGAATTGGGATTTAGCCGCCGATCTTTGGGATAACCTGCATAGTGATTGTAAGGATAGCCACAATGTGCTCTTAGCCTATCTTAAGATGGTGAAGCGCAGTGGTGATACCGAAAAAGTAGTTGCAACCGCCGAAAGGATTCTAAAGGACGAGCCGGGTAATACCGAGGCTATGGAATCGCTTGCCATTGAACTTTTCAATATTGCTGAGGCTGCCTACCAGAGCGAGATGAAGGCCTATCAGAAAAACAGAACCAATAAGCAGTATCGCCAGCTGCTCAATGCACTCGAAACTATTAATGCCGATTTACAGCGCTCGCGCGATTATTTCGAGCGGCTATACAAGAGTAATCCCGATCCACGATATGCTCAGTACTTGGGAAATATTTACACTCGCTTCGATAATAAGAAACGAGCCGATTACTACTACCGCAGAGCAAAGTAGTAGAACCTCATATTTACCAACGCTGCCGCAAGAGTCCCCTCGTGTGGCAATGAAGAATAGAAAACCCACACGAGGGGACTCGTGCGGTAGCAATGTATTTCCTCACGGGTTGACTATCTGCTAAGCAAATAGTCAACCCGTGAGTATTTTAATATACTTAAGACCAGTCGCTCTCTTTTTTTTTGATAATTTACCGCAAAGTAAATTATCGGAATCACCCTGTGTCCTCTGTGTTTTCTCTAAATAGTCAAGAACTCTCAAGAGAACTAACCCTATTCATTGCTTAAGCAGTTACCGGAATGAGTATAGGCAAATCCTTTGTGTTTTTTTTAATTTCTTGGCAAAAATCAAAAAGTATTAATCCCCCACAAATTCAACAATCGCACTAATCAGCTCTTCCGAAATGGGTAGTTCAGGGTTGATATAAGCTGCCATATTCTTCTCTCTATCCATCTCTACCATCTTTAGCACGTGATTCATCCCCTCAATAATCACCAGCTCTGAAAGCGGGTTGGCATTCGCCAGTAATTCGGCATTTTCTGTTGTTACCTGAATGTCGGTTGTGCCTTGTGCAATTAGTATTGGAATGGATAGCTTGCCAATCTCCACGGCTGGGTCTATTCTCATCCAGCTTATTAGGTAGGGCTGCACGCTGTGGCGGAAAAGCGATAGCAACATAGGGTTAATCCTCTTTACCTGGTACCCGGCAACAAGGCTATCGATTATAATTTTAGCATCGTTAAGCATATCCTCAGGGAGTTGGCTTAGCTGTTCGAGCAGGATTCTATCAATCCGTTGGCCCGATCCCGCAATGGATATAAAACCATCAATGCTAACCTTTTGCACAGCAACCATTCCAATTAGCGAACCCTCGCTATGGCCCGCCACAAGAACTTTTGAGTAGTTTCCGCTCTCCTTGAGCATTGTGAGCCATATGGTAGCATCCTCAATAAAATCATCAAAAACAACCTCGCTCTCGGCTTGGTTGCTGCGGCTAAAGCCTACACCACGCTTATCATATCGTAGCGATGCTATTCCATTTGTGGCTAGCTCTTCGGCCAAAAACCTTAGGCTATTGTTGGCCATTCCAAACTGGTTACCATTTCGGTCGGTGGGGCCCGAGCCTGCAATAATCAGAACAACGGCTGGTTTTACCTTGCTAATGGGTAGGAGTAGAGTTCCCCTTAGCGTATCACGACCGTTGAATATTGCTACTTCCGATGAGCGATAGGCTTTGTCCTCATCGCTTTGCGCCTTGGTAGTATTAACAGCGCCAATGCATAGCATAAGCGCTGCAACTTGTATAAGCCTTTTCATCATTGCTGATTTTATCCAACGAAGAAATCGAGCACATTCATTGCTTTGCGCATGGGTACTTGGTAAAACTCGGTATACCTACACTTTACACAGGTGAATGAGCTGAACTTTCGGTTTTGGATATTGAAGATTCTGGTTAGCATACTGCCTGCAATGTAGGCTTCGCCAAGTTCAAAATCTTTGCTGCCACACTTGGGGCAGGGTTGTTTCGATCGTACTAGTGGCATGGTTTTTTAATTGTGTTTGTTTAGGGTCTGGGCCAGCGTTTGCCCCATAATCTTTTCTTTTGATATCTTATAGTCGTAGATGTAGATTGCAAGAATAACCATTACTAAAGCAATAAAGCCAGATAATCCTGTTACACCTACCGTAAGGTCGGTGCCTCCAACCACAAGCATTATGCTTAAACCGGCAGTTCCATTAATCATCCCATGCATTAATGCCGCAGCAATAACCGATTTTGCCTTAATGGCAATGTAGCTGAATGGGAACGAAAGCAGTATGCACCATACAGTCATCATTAGCACGCCAACTTGTGGGTTGTTGGGGTAGTTATGCCCCATCAGTATCATGGGGGCGTGCCATATTCCCCAGATAACCCCAATTATTAGGCTAGCTTTGGCAAAATGCAAATCTTTATACTCTTTTATCAAAAATCCCCTCCAACCCAACTCCTCACCAAAGGCGGCAACAGCATTTACCGTAATGCCGCCAATAATACCTTGGATTAGGGTTAAAAGAATTGGGTGTATGGGCGATGCTGCAAGTGCAAGTTGCATTCGCTCCATTTCTTCTGGTGTAATTAGCCCTTCGAAACGTGTGAAAAGTCCCTCCATTTCCATGGAGAACGAGACCCCGGGAAGCAATAGGCTTATGCCTATAGATAGCCCAGTATAAACGAGTGGTATGGCAATGGCTACCAAAAACCACCTATTGAATTTAAACGATATAAAAAGCGATTTGGCAGCCTTTTGCTTGTGAATAACTTTCTCTACAAAAAGAGCTGCTAACATTGGGACAAACATATACAAAACGCCAAGAATTACTCCTTCGGTATCTTTGTATTCGTAACCCAAGCTCAGAAAAATTCCTACCATCGAGAAGTTGATGGTAAAGGTTATGATAAGGAATAACCATAGCTTGCTAATCTTTTTCATCTGTTGATGTTTTTTTATAGCGCCCTGCTTTTTTCAGCGCCTGATCAATAATCCATTCTATCTGACCATTTATGCTACGGAACTCATCGGCCGACCACTTCTCCAAAGCCTCCAGCTTGTCCGGATCAATCCGTAGCACAAATGATTTCTTTTTCGCCATAACTTATCTATTGGTGTAACGTACCGGCATTAACTATGGGAGTTGCCGACTCCTCGGAGCAAAGCACTACCATTAGGTTGCTAATCATGGCGGCTTTCTTCTCGTCGTCGAACTCTATGGTTTTTTCCTCGGCCAATTTATCCAGCGCCAGCTTAACCATACCCACTGCACCCTCAACAATTTTCTCGCGAGCCGATATAATAGCATCGGCCTGTTGGCGGCGTAGCATTACTGCTGCTATTTCGGGCGCATAAGCTAAGTAGTTTATGCGTGCTTCAACCACCTCAATACCTGCAATGGCTAGGCGCTCGTTGATTTGCTCCTCTAGTATTTTGTTGATATCGTCGCCGTGTGAGCGTAGGGTTAGCTCCTTAGCGCTTTCGGCCTCGTTCATATCGTAGGCAAACATGCCTGCTACGTATCGAAGGGCAGCGTCGCACTGAATCTTAACGAAGTTCTGGTACGCCATCATCTTCTCGTTAAGTCGGGCAGTGGATGTTGCCCCAGCAGTATTGGCTGCCATCGAGGCGTTATCGACATGAAACGAAGCCTTGTACGTGTCGAACAGTCGCCAAACCAACACCATGCCAATCATGATGGGGTTTCCGCTCTTGTCGTTTACCTTAATGGGGTCGGCATCGAGGTTGCGGGCGCGCAGAGTAAGCTTTTGCTTAGCATAGAATGGGTTTACCCAGAAGAAACCGTTCTCTTTAACCGTTCCCTCGTACTTGCCAAAGAAAACCATTACTCGTGCCTCGTTGGGCTCAATTTGCATAAATCCTCCCCAGAATATGCAGTTTAGGACAAACAGTACTCCCAGTCCAATACCCGACAGGGTGGCCATTAGCGGGCTAATGCCTGATGTGCTAACAAGCTTAATGAATAGGAATACGATGCCAAATAGTAGCAGAAAGTTGAATATTAGCATTAGTATGCCGTTCAACTTTAATCCTTTGAATGGTTCTTCTTGTGTTTTCATATTTTTTTAGATTAGTGATATTAAAATGATATTACAAATATATCACATTAAATTTGAATAATCCAAAAAAAAGCCAGAAAATTTTTTCTGGCTTTTTAAAATGTTAATGCAACTTGTTGTTAGGTAGTGCGATTTATTATCCTTTGGATAACTTCGTCCGATACCTCAGGCGCTTTCTCGTCAATATCTTTAAGGAGATTTTGGAATTTTTCCAGAGGTTCAAACAGATTGTGTAGGTCGTAAATTTCGTCAATCTGATAATCCTGAAAACTCTGGAGGTTCCATAGAATTGGAGTAAAAGTTTTATTCATAGGCATTTTACTGTTGGTATGCATTGCTATTTTGTTATCAACAGTAGAACGGCTACAATAGCCTGATATTGTAATTTCGGCTCAAAATTTATTGATATGGATTTTAGTCACCCTTAAGCCCTACAAAAAATTATGTCTTTATGCTACTTAGTGGAACTCTTGCTAATTTTGTTGTACGCATATTTAGGGAACCCAAATGTTGAGGTTGAGAAAGTCGCAAAGGCTGCCGCACGAGTCCCCTAGTGTGGTTTTCCTATTTTTTAGTGCCACACGAGAGGACTCGTGCGGCAGCAATGGCTATAATGAACCACAAATACAATACCTTAAATAAACGCTTGCCCCTACTTCGATAGGCAAATATTCCTCTCCTCCATAATCTTCCGCATATTAATAAGTGCATACCGCATTCTACCAAGGGCTGTGTTTATGCTTACATTGGTTTGCTCGGCTATTTCCTTAAAGCTAAGCCCTGCATAGTGCCTAAGCAGAACAACCTCTTTCTGCTCGTCGGGGAGGCAGTCAACAAGTACCCTCACCTCCGAAAGTATTTGGTCGTACACAATATGCTCCTCCACATTCTTATCGGAGAAACGGGACGAGTTAAAAATATCCACTGGGGTACTCTCGTTCGATACCGTATTAAGCTGTTTCTCGCGCCTAAAATGGTCAATTATCAGGTTATGGGCAATGCGCATCACCCACGATACGAAACGTCCGTTATCGGTGTATTTTCTTTTCTGTAGCGATTGAATTACCTTAACAAAGGTGTCCTGAAAAATATCCTCGGCTAAAGTATGGTTCTTCACCAAGAGCAGAATGTAACCAAATACTCTTTTGCGATGCCTGCGGATAAGGGTGTCAATTGCCTGCTGATTGCCCGAAATGAACTGCTCTACAAGCTCATTGTCGGATAGGTGCTTTAAGCTCAAATCCATCTCCTTACTTATTGATTAGTTGGGTAGATGTGATTCTATAGGCAATCGATTTTAATGGTTAGTGTTTGTATTTGCTAGCATTTACTGTGCCAAATAAGCGAAAAAAAACAAATCTACCAAAAAAATGTAATACAAAAGCTTGCTATGAGTTGATTATTAGGGAAATGATGATTCTGTTGCTGTGAGCCTGTGTGTTTACCAATGGTATAAAAGCAAATCTTTGCCTACATTTGTGGGTTAATTTCTACAGTAATGCAAAATCAGAATGTAATTTCCATTAAAGGCGCTAGGGTTCATAATCTTAAGAATGTTAGCGTTGATATACCTCGAAATAAACTAATTGTAATATCGGGCCTTTCGGGCTCCGGTAAATCGTCGTTAGCGTTCGATACCCTTTATGCCGAGGGGCAAAGGCGCTATGTTGAGAGCCTGTCGGCTTATGCTCGCCAGTTTTTAGGAAGGATAAGCAAGCCTGAGGTGGATTTAATCTCTGGAATTCCCCCTGCCATTGCCATTGAGCAAAAGGTGAACACCCAGAACCCTCGGTCGACCGTTGGAACATCAACCGAAATATACGACTACATTAAATTGCTTTATGCCCGAATTGGGCGCACCTATTCGCCGATTTCGGGCATTGAGGTGACTAAGCACAGCGTTACCGATGTGGTGAATTTCATCGCCTCCTTTCCCGAGGGAACCAAGCAAATGCTTCTGACTCCAATCAATATTAGGGAGAACGAAACGGTTGAGCAGAGGTTAACCATTCTGGCCAACGAGGGTTTTACCCGGATAGAGGTGGGCGATCAGATTCAGCGTATCGATAGCAAGGAAACTCGTCATTTGCTCTCCATTTCGAAAGCAAAGCTTAGCTTGGTGGTGGATAGGTTCTCGGTTTCGCACGATGATGACTTCCTGAGCCGTTGTGCCGATTCGGTGCAAACAGCTTTTGCCGAAGGCAGCGGAATCTGTGTGTTGGCAACTTTCAACGACAACAATCGAAGCGACGAGGTTTTCTCCAACAGGTTTGAAGCCGATGGAATTACCTTTGAAGAGCCATCCGAGCACTTGTTCAGCTTCAATAATCCGCTTGGCGCTTGCCCCCGATGCGAGGGCTATGGAAAAATTATTGGAATAGATGAGGCGCTGGTGGTGCCCGATAAGGGTTTATCGATATACGAAGATGCCATTGCCTGTTGGAAAGGCGATACCATGAGCGAATACAAAAAGCAATTTATCGCGGTGGCCGATAGGTTTAAGTTTCCCATTCATAAGCCATTTTATCAGCTTACACAGGAACAAAAGGATTTGTTATGGCGAGGTGGAGACGGTTTTGTTGGGCTTGATGATTTTTTTGCTCATCTCGAAAGCAAAAAGTACAAGATACAGTATAGGGTAATGCTGTCGCGTTACACTGGTAAAACCATATGTCCCGAGTGTAAAGGGCAGCGGCTGCGTAAGGAGGCAACCTACGTTAAGGTATGCGGTGTTAATCTCCCGCAGCTGGTCGATTTGCCCATTACCAAGCTACACGATTTTTTTCAGAATATGTGCATAACCGAGCACGAGCAAAAGGTTGCCAAGCGAATACTAACCGAGGTAAGGAATAGGCTAGCCTACCTGCTAAACGTGGGGCTGGGTTACCTAACGCTCAACCGCTTGTCGTCAACCTTGTCGGGGGGCGAATCACAACGTATCAATTTGGCTACCTCGCTGGGTTCGAGCCTGGTGGGCTCGCTGTACATCCTCGATGAGCCAAGCATTGGGCTGCATCCACGCGATACGCATCTGCTTATCGATGTGCTTAATAATTTGCGCGATTTGGGGAACACGGTGGTGGTGGTGGAACACGACGAGGAGATAATCCGTGCTGCCGATTACATAATCGATATTGGCCCGCTAGCCGGCCGCCATGGCGGCGAGGTGGTGTTTGAGGGAACACCCAAAGCACTGCTAAAATCATCAGAAACCCTTACTGCAAAGTACCTTAATGGTATCGAAATTATTGCGCCAGTAACCGCACCGCGTAAATGGGCCAATTTTATACAAGTGAAGGGGGCACGCGAGAATAATCTTAAGAATATCGATGTGAAATTCCCCCTCAACAGTATGGTGGTGGTAACGGGCGTTAGCGGCTCGGGCAAATCATCATTGGTAAAGGGTATTCTATACCCTTCGTTGGCCAAGAAGATATCCGGGGTGGGCGATAAACCCGGAGAGTGCGATGGCGTGGATGGCGATATACATCTGCTGAAAGGGGTTGAGATGGTGGACCAAAATCCAATTGGCCGTTCGTCTCGCTCAAATCCGGTAACATACATTAAGGCTTACGACGAGATTCGCAAGCTCTTCTCGGAGCAGCCCTACGCCACTAGGAGTGGGTATAAACCTTCGGCTTTCTCGTTTAACGTGGAGGGAGGACGATGTGAGGAGTGCCAAGGCGAGGGTGTGATTAAGGTTGAAATGCAATTCATGGCCGATGTAACCCTTACCTGCGAATCATGCGGAGGCAAGCGATTTAAGGAGGATGTGCTGGAGGTTCGCTACCGCGATAAGAATATTTTTGATGTGCTGGATATGACCGTAAATCAGGCCATCGAGTTTTTTGGCGAGGATAAGGACAAAACGGCTATCAAGGTGGTGACCCGATTGAAACCCCTGCAGGATGTAGGGCTTGGGTATATTAAGCTGGGACAATCGTCGAGCACCTTAAGTGGAGGCGAGAGCCAGCGCGTAAAGCTTGCATTCTTTCTGCAGAAGGAGCAGGCCACTCAGCATCAGCTGTTCATCTTCGATGAACCCACCACAGGGCTACACTTCCATGATATCAAAAAGTTGCTCGAGTCGTTCGATGCGCTGGTTAAAAAGGGGCACAGCCTAATTGTGGTAGAGCACAACCTTGAGGTTATTAAGAATGCGGACTGGATTATCGACCTGGGCCCCGAGGGCGGCGAGGGTGGAGGTAACCTTGTGTTTGCAGGTACACCGCATGAAATTGTTAAGTGCAGCGAGAGCCTAACGGGGCAGTTCTTGGCTGGAAAGGTATAGCCAAAGGTATATTATCCTAATATGAATTTGAAAGACAGCCTTGTAAAATAGCACCTTTGAACTTAATCTAAACGTTTTGGCCAGCCAAAGAGCCATTTTCTTTTATCGACACTAACCTGTGTAATTTTACCCACGGGGCGATTATATGCTTAGCAATGAGTCGCTCCGTGAACTTTTCAAAAGCTAAACACTTATTTTTTTCAGTAACTTTTTTTTAGTAATTAAAGCCAGATTATATGGACTAATCCGCTTGTAGGTTGGGTGTAAAATTATTTAGAATGTCCAATAAAAAGCAATATAAAGTTAAACAAAAGTATCAACCCTCTGTTTCTGTGTTGTCTTTGATAACGAACATTAACCAAAACAATAACAACTATGAAAACAATGAGAACTAGATTCTTAAGCATCCTAGCCTTGGCATTGGTTGCTACTTTTACCCTCACATCATGCGAAAAGGATGATGTTAATGAAATCCCAGCTCCAACAAATGATGTTGTAGAGCTTGCCCAAGCTACCACCGAGTTGAGTACGCTTGTAACTGCGGTAGTAACAGCCAATTTAGTTACCACCTTAAAAGGATCGGGGCCATTTACTGTTTTTGCTCCAACCAACGAAGCGTTTGCCAAACTCGACGAAGGTGTACTCGAGGTGCTTTTGGCCAACCCTACCGTTCTTGCTGATCTGTTGAAGTACCACGTGGTAAGCGGTAAGGTTCTTTCAACGGACTTGACTACTACTTCAGTTCAAACCCTTCTTTCGGGTAAAAGTATTTCCGTATCGGTTGCAAATGGGGTAACCCTAAACGGAACAGCTTCAGTTGTTGAGGCTGATATTGAGGCCACTAACGGAGTGGTGCACGTGATTGACGAGGTGCTAATTCCAGAGGGATTCGAGCTACCAAAGGATAATATTGTATCAATTGCAGCACAAACCCCTTCGCTTAGTATTCTGGTAGAAGCACTATCATTGTTCCCCAATCTTGTAGATGCCCTAAGTTCCGATGGTTCTTTCACAGTATTTGCACCTACCAACGACGCATTTATTGCGCTTCTTGGTGTAATTGGGCAGAAGAGCTTATCGGATATACCCGAGAGCGTAATCGAGAGACTATTGAAGTACCACGTAATTTCTGGTGCAGCCCTTATGTCTACCGATCTTAGCGATGGTCAAATGGCATCAACCCTTCTTAGCGATGACGATAAGATTAAAGTGCAAATTTCGGGGCAATCCGTTAAGATTAATGGTGCAAATGTAACCGCAGCAAATATTGAGGCCTCAAACGGAGTTGTACACGTAGTTGATGCAGTTCTTGTACCTGCGCTAGAGCTTAGCATTGTTAATACTATTGTTCAGCCTGCGTACTTTAGCAAGAGTTTTTCAGTTCTTACTCAAGCGGTTGTAACAGCAGGATTACTCGAAACCTTAGTAAACCCAGATGCCAGCTTCACTTTATTTGCTCCCAGCAACGATGCTTTTGAGGCCGCAGGAATTACAAGCCTTACTGGACTTACAGTTAACGACTTAACCCCAATCCTAACCTATCACGTTTTGGGTAGTAAGGTTTATGCCAATGGATTACCTAGCACGGGTTCGGCTGTAACTACACTTAATGGAGACTTTTACTTGAGTATTAACAATAATGGGGTGTTTATTAATGGTGTATCGCAGGTTACAGTAGCCTCCCAGGCAGGTAGCAATTTGGATTTTGGCAATGGTGTGGTACACGTTATCAATAGAACGCTTTTACCAACCAACAAAACTATTGTTGATATTGCAGTTGAAGCTTCACAAGCATCAAGCGGTGCTGAATTTGGCCAATTGGTAGCTGCGCTTACCGCTGTTGAGAACGATGGAACAACCGATAACCTAATCACCATACTAAGCGGCGATGGTCCATTCACAGTATTTGCACCCACCGATGCTGCTTTCCAAGCGCTATACACACTTGCCGAAGTAAGTGATTTCAATGCACTTGTCGATGCTGTTGGTATAGGAACCATCGAGGCGGTTCTAAAGTATCACGTGCTTGGTGCCAGGGTTTTCTCAACCGATTTGCCAAACCTTGAGAGTAATACCGTGGCAACCCTAGGTGGTAATATTACCATCGACTTAAGTGCATTAAAAATTATTGATACTGACGCGGCTCTTGAGTTGGGCACAGCTGATGCCTCAATAGTTGCAACTGATATTATGGGAACCAATGGCGTGATTCACGTAATTGATCAGGTTATTCTTCCCTAAACACTAGTTAAATTCATCAATTTGAAAGGCAATCCTAACTGGGATTGCCTTTTTTAGTGTGTATAGCGTTCATAGGGTAATTGCTCGCTAAGGAGGTAGTTGCCCCGTGATTTTTTTTCACTTAACCAAGATTTATTACAACGATATCGAATCTTTGCCGTTTAAATTAAAGCGCATATATTAGCATTTATAATACTAAAACTAGTTGTTATGAAGATTTTATTATTGGCCATAGTATTGACCTGCATAGCTAAAGTAGGATTTTCGCAAGAAATACGAAAAATCACCAAGAAAGATAGAAATTCGCCTGTTATTGAAGAGTACTACGTCTTTAGGAAGGAGAGAGACGTAAAGCATGGCCAGTATGTAAAAATGTATGAGAGTGGGGAGCTAGTAGAGACAGGCTTTTACAAAAAAAACCTAAAGGATAGCCTGTGGATTAGCTATGCTAGAAATGGAGAGGATACATTGACCTTTGGAAGCTATAAGAACGATAGGCGTGTTGGCCCTTGGGTTATTAATAATAGCGATGGCACTTTAGATTATGAATACAATTTCACTACTAAAAAGATCGGTAGGTATAACTGGAGGGGTCAGTCCAATCGGTTCCAGGTTTTAATCGAGGGGCGTTGGGTGGAGCAGGAGATTGACAATCCGCCTATGATGCTCGATGGAAACGATCCCATCAAAATTATTGCTCGCAATATTGAGTACCCCATACGAGCATGGAGGGGTGGGATTGATGGCGAGGTTGTTGTATCCTTTGTTGTTGATAGCTTGGGCCGAATGGGAAGTATAAACCTGAAAAAGACGGTGGATCCCGACCTAGATAAAGAGGCCCTACGAATTTTCAAAACCGTTGACTTCGACTGGCACCCAGCGCAAAAGGATGATAAGTATATAACCGTAAGGTACTCGCTTCCCGTTACCTTTATTCTTCGGAAATAATCGTTATTGCAGCAAGCTTTGGTAAGGTTTATACTTTAGCTGTGAGGTAATCGATGCGTTGAGTACACCCATCCACCACCCAGATGTGTAAAACCCAATATGGAATAGACTAAATGAGTAGTATTTAAAAGTCCGATATGCTATTGCAGCATATCGGACTTTTTTTGTATGATTTCGATATAATCTTATGGAAAAGTGAAGAGAGAAGTATAAGAATATTTTGAATGCTTTGGAATAATCGTTAAGTTTGAGAACGGATGTTGATTAGGTGCATATATTAAGTACTAGTTTTTCTTTTTACAGTAGGGAATATGCTCCGTCTATTACAACGAGGGAGGTATAAATAAAAACGACACCTAGTAGGTTAGGTGTATTTGTTCGCTATTTTTTATTTAGGGTGTTTACGAAGCATTTAAGCAAAAAAATACCCCCGTATTGTAAGACGAGGGCGGCTTAAATGTTTTGTTCTCCCTTTGTATTATTTCATAAGGTGCTTATGAAACATTTAAAGCTAGTTTAAACGAAAACGACACCTAAACAAGTTAGATGCCGCTTTAAATGTTTTCACAACGGAATAATCCTTATTGTGAATTGCTTCAAGATTGTAATGCAAATATATAACTCTAAAACCTAAAACGCAATAGACTATGAAAAAAATATTAGGATTGGATTTGGGCTCTGCATCTATTGGCTGGGCAGTTACTTCAGAGGAAAATAGTAATGGGGAAGTTAAACGAGAAATTCTGGGTTTAGGGAGTAGGATTGTTCCCTATGAGGGTACAGAGGGAAAAGACTTTGAAAAGGGTACAGGTGAAAGCAGGAATTCTGTTAGAACAAAAATGCGTACTGCCCGAAAGGGTTACGACCGCTACCAACTTCGAAGGAAGTACCTAGTAAATGAGTTGATAAAAAACGAAATGTACCCAACCGAAGAGGTGAAGAATATACCAAAAATGGAGCTTTGGGAGCTGAGGAATAGAGCCGTAACATCAAAAATTTCACTTACAGAATTAGGGCGTTTATTACTTTGGCTCAACCAGAAAAGAGGTTACAAGAGTAGTAGATGCGAAGCCAATTTGGATAAAAAGGATACAGATTATGTAGCGGAGGTAAAAAGCCGCCATCAAACCATAAAGGAAAAAAGCCTTACCATTGGTCAATATTTCTATCAACAACTATCAGATGATGAGTTCTTTAGGGTTAAAGAAAATATCTTTCCAAGAGAGGCTTACATTGAGGAGTTTGAGGCCATTTGCAAGCAGCAACAGAAACATTATCCCGATCTGATTACGGAAAAGTTTATTCAGAAGGTTAGGGATGAGATTATTTACTATCAACGACCTCTTAAATCACAAAAAGGGCTTGTTTCAATTTGCGAGTTTGAGGGTTTTTGGCTTAAAGGCAAGGATGACAAGGAGTATTTTGTTGGACCTAAAGTTGCCCCTCGTAGTTCACCCATTTTTCAAATTGCCAAGGTATGGGAGAATGTTAATAGCATAAGAATTGAAAATAAATATGGCGACAAGATAGAGCTATCACTTGAAGAGAAACAAGCAATTTTTAATCATCTTGATAATAATGAGAACCTAACACAGGCTCAAATTATAACGATTCTCAAGCTGAAAAAGAACGAATACTTTTTCAACAAGCAAATCGCAAAAGGGATTAAAGGTAATGTTACCAAAACGGCTATAATAAAATGTTTTGAAGAGTCTAAAAATTATAGCCATCTTTTAAAGTTTGAATATAGCATTTGTGAAGATAAACTTGTTGACAAAGAAACTGGAGAGATACTTGAGGATATTTCATATCGCTACATAGACCCCAGAATCGAAAACGAACCCTACTATCAGCTTTGGCATACCATATACTCAATTAGCGATATGGATGTATGCAGCAGAGTTTTGCAGCAGAAATTTAGTATTGAACCTGATGTTGCCGATAAATTAGCAAAACTTGACCTAACAAAGGGTGGGTTTGGGAATAAATCTGCAAAGGCAATTCGTAAAATTCTGCCGTACCTAATGGAGGGCTATGTTTATAGCGATGCTATGCTTTTTGCGGGGTACGACCACTCAAACTCACTAACAAAACCAGAAAATCTACAACGTAAACTTCTTGAAAGGCTTAAGCCCATTCCAAATAATTCGTTACGCCAACCAATTGTTGAGAAAATTCTCAATCAAATGGTAAATGTTGTAAATGCAACCATCGACAAGTACGGAAAGCCCGACGAGATTAGGGTTGAACTAGCACGCGAGTTAAAACAAAGTAAGGAGGAGAGAAGCGATACATCTAGGTTTTTAAGCAAGCGGGAAAGAGAAAATGAGCAGATTGTAAAAAAACTCGAAGAATTCGGATTGAGAGCCACAAGAAACAATATTGTAAAATGGCGACTTTACGAGGAAATGGATAATGAGGATAAGAAGCTAAACGCCATCTGCATTTACTGTGGACAGCCCATATCAATTACCGAAGCCATAAAAGGGAACGATGTGGATATTGAGCATATAATTCCAAAATCGAAGCTGTTCGATGATTCCCAAAGCAACAAAACCCTCGCCCACAGGCGATGCAATACCGATAAGGGCGATCGCACTGCTTACGACTTTATGAAAGGGAAATCGGAACAGGCTCTAGTGGCGTATGTTGATAGAGTGAATAAACTCTTTACGAGCAAAATTATTGGTAAAGCCAAACGCGACAAACTTTTAATGACCGAGGATAAAATCCCCCAAAACTTTATCGACCGCCAGCTGCGCGAGAGCCAATACATTGCCCGAAAGGCCAGAGAAATACTTCAAACCATTTGTCATAATGTTTGGTCAACCTCGGGAACTGTTACTGCAGAACTTAGGCATTTATGGGGATGGGACGATGTTACAATGAACCTACAATTTCCTAGATACAAAGAATTGGGATTAACTGAAATTAGAGAGTGGGAAAGCGAACACGGGAAAAACAAACATTCAAAAGAGGTTATTGTTGGTTGGTCGAAACGCGACGACCATCGCCACCACGCCATCGATGCGTTAACAATAGCCTGCACTAAACAGGGATACATTCAGCGTTTCAATACGCTAAGCTCAAGCAAAACCCGCGACGACATGAAAAAAGACGTTGATAGACGTTCTATTGAGTACCGCGAAAAATTAAATCTGCTTGAAAAGTACCTAATTAGCGAACAACCTTTTACCGTAAGGGAAGTGGAAGAAAAGGCTGCAAACATTCTAATTTCCTTTAAAGCAGGCAAAAAGGTTGCTGTAGTTGGAAAGCGCAAAGTTGGACGAAGAGGCAATAAGAAGGTAGTGCAAGAGGGCATAATTATTCCTCGTGGCGCACTCAGCGAAGAGAGTGTTTATGGCAAAATTAAAAAGGTTGAGGCGAAGAAACCCTTAAAATACCTTTTTGAGAATCCCCATTTAATTTTTAAACCTCGCATTAAACAGCTGGTTGAAGAGCGTTTAGGAAAATTCGATGGCGATACCAAAAAAGCCTTAACATCAATTAAAAAAGAGCCAATTTATCTTGACAAAGAAAAATCGACACTACTTGAATACGGATCGTGCTATAGCGATGAGTACGTAATTAAGTATAGCATCGATATCAACTTCAACAAGGTTGATAAGGTAATTGATGGAAATATTAAGAGAATACTCCAGCAACGACTCAAAAAGTTTAACGGCAAGCCCAAAGAGGCATTTAAAGATGTTCAGCGCGACGAAAAAGTTTTAAAATGGTACGAGGACGAAGGGCTTGAACGCCCAATTAGGGCTGTACGATGCTATACAGGCCTTTCTGCTGTAGTGCCTGTGCGCAAGGATGCAAACGGTAAGGAAATAGGCTTTGTAAAACCTGGCAACAACCACCATATTGCCATTTATACCGATGCTGAAGGGAAGAAAATTGAACATATTTGCACCTTTTGGCACGCTGTCGAGCGAAAAAAGTACGGGCTACCCGTAATTATATCCAGCACTAACGAGGTTTGGGATAAAATTCAACAATCAGCAGAAGGTACTTACCCCGAGAATTTTCTAAAGCTATTACCTGAACCCAACCTTACCCTCCACCTAAGCATGCAGCAGAACGAAATGTTTGTGCTGGGTATGACAAATGAGGAATTTGAGATTGCTAAATCAAGCAATGATTATAGGGCGTTAAGTGATAAGTTGTACAGGGTTCAAAAATTGGGAGGGGATGATTACAATTTTCGACATCACTTAGAGACAGAACTAGTGAATGATAACAATGCGAAAGTCAGTAAAAGATTTTTTAGGGTTAATAGTATTGGTGCATTGGATGGATTAAATCCGATTAAAGTAAAAATCAACTGCATTGGCAATTTGGTTTAATCTACTTAACCGTCAGTCCGGGCGCGACTTCAAGTCGCGCCCGGACTAATAAAAAATCGCAATTGCCTCAGGTTACTCAAGGCTTGACTCCAAGTCAAACCTTGAGTAGAGAAAACTAAAAGCTATGATATTTGAACAGGGTCACCTATACCATATCTACAACCAGGGCAATAACCGCCAGCGCATCTTCTTTAGCAGGGAGAATTACCTGTTCTTTTTGGATAAGGTGAAAAAGCACATATTGCCCTACGCCGATATCTTGGCCTGGTGCCTAATGCCCAACCATTTTCATTTTATGGTGCATGTAAATCACTTAGAGCTGCCTCAGGTTACTCAAGGCTTGACTCCAAGTCAAACCTTGAGTAGAGAAAACTAAAAGCTATGATTTTTGATCAGGGTCACCTATACCATATCTACAACCAGGGCAATAACCGCCAGCGCATCTTCTTTAGTAGGGAGAATTACCTGTTCTTTTTGGATAAGGTGAAAAAGCACATATTGCCCTACGCCGATATCTTGGCCTGGTGCCTAATGCCCAACCATTTTCATTTTATGGTGCATGTAAATCACTTAGAGCTGCCTCAGGTTACTCAAGGCTTGACTTCAAGTCAAACCTTGAGTAGTGAAAAAATGCAACCATTCAACTACTCAATTGGTGTTATGCTCCGCTCGTACACACGAGCCATTAATATACAGGAGAACCGCGCTGGAGCCCTCTTTCGTCAACAAACAAAAGCCAACTGTTTAACTCGAGTGGATAAAGTATCCAAAGCATGGTATCAGGCGCAGGGTGTAACCCAAGTTACCATCGATTACCCTGACCAACAATACCCAAACATCTGCTTTAATTACATCAACCTTAACCCTGTGAAAGATAAGCTAGTTAAGCACTGCGAGGATTGGGAGTTCTCCTCTTATCCCGATATTGTAGGGCTGCGCAACGGTATGTTGATAAGCAGGGAGAGGGTTGCAGAGTTTGGGCTGCAGCTAATTTAAACGTTACGGTACTCACGGGTTGACTCTTTGCTTAGCAAAGAGTCAACCCGTGAGTAAAACTTAACCCTTAAACCTATGATAAAACGTACCCTTTACTTCGGCAACCCAGCTTACCTCAGTATGAAGGATAGGCAGCTGGTGGTGAATAAGGAAGCAACAAGTCCTGACAATACTTTGAGTCGCACTCGGACTGATATTTCTACCATCCCCATCGAGGATATAGGCGTAGTGATGCTCGATAACCCGCAAATTACCCTAACGCATCCATTGCTAAATGCCCTTTTGGCAAACAATACTGCAGTAATAACCTGCAACGAGAGGCATATGCCATCGGGTATGATGCTGCCATTGGAGGGCAATACATTACAGGCCGAACGCTATTCGAACCAAATAAACGCGAGCGTTCCGCTTAAAAAGCAACTTTGGCAGCAAACCATACAGGCTAAAATTGCCAATCAGGCTGCCGTGTTGCAAGAACAAGGGGTTGATATTGAACCAATGCGCTACTTTCAGCGTAGTGTTCGTAGTGGCGATCCCGATAACTACGAGGGGCGTGCTGCAGCTTACTATTGGAAAAACCTGTTCGATGGGGTAGTGGAGGGCGAATTTACCAGAGGACGATTTGAGGACGATCCCAACAATCTGCTCAACTATGGCTATGCTGTGTTACGAGCAGTAATTGCACGTAGCCTGGTAGGTTCTGGCCTTTTGCCCACACTGGGCATCCACCACAGGAACAAGTACAATGCATTTTGCCTGGCCGATGATATTATGGAGCCTTATCGCCCTTATGTTGATAGGTTGGTATTATCAATACTTAATGATTTTGATGATGTGAGCACGCTAACCACCGAGCTAAAAGCGAGGCTGCTGGTAATTCCTGCGCTTGATGTTGTAATAGATGGTAAAAGCAGTCCGCTTATGGTGGCATCGCAGCGAACCACAGCTTCGCTTAACGATTGCTTTGAGGGTGCTAGCCGTAAGGTGCTTCACCCAGTTATTCTCTAATTACTCAAGGGTTTACAATATGCTGAGCGAATAGTCAACCCTTGAGTAGAAGAAATATACCGTGAGTTATAACCTCTTAAGATATGACCACAACCAACCGATTAAATCAGTACAGAGTAATGTGGGTACTTGTTTTTTTCGATCTTCCCACCGACACCAAGAAGGACAGGAAGATCTACGCACAGTTTCGTAAGCAAATAATGAAAGATGGTTTCACCATGTTTCAGTTCTCAATATATACCCGCTGTTGTCCTAGCCGCGAGAATGCCGAGGTGCATATAAAACGAGTAAAATCGTTATTGCCACCTAGGGGCGATATTGGCATACTGTGCATTACCGATAAACAATTTGGCAGCATGGAGCTATTTAGGTCAACCAAACCCATAAAAGCTAGCCCCGATCCCCAACAGTTGCAGCTGTTTTAGTTTAAAAACTCCGAGGGTGACTATCTGCTAAGCAAACAGTCACCCCCGGAGTAAAAGGCAAAAAACAAAAATCCCCCCAAAACCATTTGGAGGGATTTACTATTGAACACTTTTTTTAATTCAAAAATATGACCTAACGAATTGTTATACAATTTTTTGACCTATGGTATGTTGTGTTCAATAAGTCAAAGATACAATCTGAAAGCAATTCACAACGTTGGCTTTGTAATCGAAAGCTTGCAGCCGGTTGTGTTCAATAAGTCAAAGATACAATCTGAAAGCAATTCACAACATAGCATCGTCACGTTATATTGTCCTGGAGTTGTGTTCAATAAGTCAAAGAT
>Ga0334893_1000683_pt1 | contig 41404 bp, 45 predicted proteins | sample GraSluR3_MG_5_FD_207218 | JGI IMG/M metagenome (GOLD analysis project Ga0334893, IMG submission 207218) | Sludge microbial communities from methane-producing bioreactor in Wageningen University, Netherlands - Granular Sludge_09_05-R3 | ecosystem: Engineered > Bioreactor > Anaerobic >...
CTTTTTCATTAGATATTATTAAAAATTTATTTAATACCTATTAAAAGACTAGCACAAGGACTATACCTGGTCAATCTGAGGAAGCTCCTTTCCAAAGATGAAGACCTGGTGCATATATTTGGGGAATTCAACAAATTCATGCTGATCATTCTCAACACACCATGCAGTTTCAAAGCCATGGTTCTCTAAAGTTTGCATAACATTTATTCCATGAGCTTCGGGATTTCTACAATAGGATTCAGGTTCCAAATGTAAGGTATACCCTGGATAGTTATACTGGTCAACCTCCTCCCATCTATTAACTAACTGTGATTTCAAATGTCCCTGCCAATGTCTTTGGTTTGCATAGGCCCTGTTTGTCCACCCAGGAGATCTCTCCATTTTCTGTAATATGTATTCCTGGAAATGAAATCTAACAAAATAGAAGTGTAGGGTAGAAACATCTAAAATCTCTGTTATATGTTGAAGACCAGGGGGGCAACCTTCACGAGAGCCAAAGTTGGGACAACCCTTCTTGTGCTTGTAATACTCTTGGGTACACAACCTATGAACTTCTCTCATTGAGTGCATCTCCAAATCTAAAGGAGGCTTTAAAACAAAAAATTCCCTTGGGACTTCATATATTGGGGGCAGGGAATCAATTTCTGGAGACATTTTTTCCATAGGGGATTATACACTCTTTGGAGAAAAATTGCACAACAAGAATAACTAGCACACAGTTGACACTACTATACTAGCCGTGTATATTTTTAAGATATTTGTTTACATATTTAATATAAAATACAAAACAACATGCATATAGAACTAACTAATTTCCTCTCTTTCTCTTTTAAAGAGCTGGAGGAGAAGAATCTTGAAGCTAAAAAATTACGAAGCAAGAGAACCGCCTTAGACCCCAAAGAGATCGAGAGAAAATACAAAGATTATCTTAAGAAAGAAGATGGTATAAAAGCAGTTACTGTTTTCTTTTCAGATTTGGAAGGAAGATTCCACATGCTTGATTATGATAAAAAATACCTACTCGATTCCGACTCCAATTTAACCTTTGATGGTTCCTCCGTAAGAGGTTTCAGCCATGTGACAGAATCCGACCTTAGGCTTAAACTGGATTGGGCCTCTTTTTACTGGTTACCTTCAAGTATCTTTGGACCCGGCAAAATAGCAATGTTTGCAGACATATATACAGAAGACCACAAAATTCATCCTTGTGACTTCAGAGCGAGGTTGAAGAAGCTAATGGAGGAGTTAGAGAAGAAGGACTTCATGATAAATGTTGGAGCGGAACTCGAAGGCTTCCTACTAGAAGGGCTAGATGCTGAGACTCACTATGTAGAGAGGAAAGGGTTTAAATTAGTTTCTCCCGGAGGCTACTATCACTCACTTCCAAAGGACAAGTTAAGATTATTCATAGATTCAACTGCAGAAGTTCAAAGAGCACTTGGATTTGAGAATGAAAAAGACCATCCTGAGGTTGCTCCTTCTCAGTTTGAATTAAATTACAAATATGCAGATGTTATCAACGCTGCTGACCAGATACAGCTATACAAACTAATGGCTAGACAGGTTGCGGAAAACATGGACTGCACGGCTTGCTTCCTACCAAAGCCTCTCACAGATATAAATGGAAGTGGGATGCATACAAACATCTCCATTTCTAAAAAGGGTAAAAATATTTTCTACAACAAGGGCAACCCAAAGACCATATCCAAAGAAGGACTAGACTTTACCGAGAGGATACTAGGAAATGCTAATGAGATCTGCTTGGTACTAAACTCAAGCGTTAACTCATATAGAAGATTAGATCCTAACTATGAAGCTCCAAACAAAATAAAGTATTCACATAGCGACAGAACTTCAATAGTTAGGCTCCCAATTGGTAATGAGCACTCAACCAGGATAGAGGTTCGATCCGTGGCACCAGACACAAATCCTTACCTTTTAATCTACACCTTATTAAGAACAGGACTAGAAGGGGAGAAGGAAAAGAAGGATAACAAGAAGAGAATCAGAACAAAGACCCTTCCTTCAAATATATATGATGCTATTAGAGTCTTTAAGTCTAGTGATTTTACAACTGAACTACTAGGAGAGGAAGCCAAAGAGAGATACCTGGAACTAAAAGAAACAGCGGCCAATAGGTCTCCAAAGGAGCTAGGCAAAACCATAAAGAAATCCGAGGTTCTCTACCATCATGAAATAACAAATCAGTATCTCTGGAACAAGTTCTAGAAAAAGAGTAGGCAAGTAGAGAGGATACTACAACCTAGTTTTGTAATTCCCTCTCTTGTAAAAGAAGAGAACTATTGAGCCACCTATTAATGTTCCTGCAAGATTAACAAGGAAAGCTAGAAAGTAGTTTAGAGAAAGGTCATAGAGGCCATAAATAAGATACATTGTGGCATAGGCAATAGGGGGGACTAACGAGATAGCAATAGCCACCCCAGCCCCTGTATTGTAAACTTTCGGCCATATCCAGAGAAGCATACCTACCATCCCAAGAATTATTGCAACCAAGAAGTTGTCCATGCTTATCTTGAAAATCCCTGTTGAGACAATTTCGTAATCACCAATCATGTAAATAATTAACCAGAATAAGATTGCAACACTAAACGAGAGAAACAGAACAATGGTCAGAGATTTAAGACTCTTCCAAAAAGATTTCTTCTCTTTAGCAAAAATTGGAACAAGTATAGAGAGTATTGGATTAAAGAGTGGAGAGATAAGCATAGACCCTATAATTACATACTCATTGGCTATCTTGACCCCGAAAGCTGCTAACAAGGTTGAGAAGATTGTAAGAAGGATTAAATCCTGATCGGTTCTAAGCTCTTTTAAAGCTCTATCCTTTAGTTCATCTAACTTCCCTGCCATATTAGTAGAGAAAATATTAATTTATACCTTACTCTTTAATTCTAGTGGTGGTGCTCCTTCTCGTATTCTTCGGCTTCTGCTTTGTCCTTATGAACAGTTCCATCTGGATGGTTAGGTGGTGCGTATATTGTGTAAAGCTTCAAGTCTACATTAGAGGTATTAATTAGGTTGTGCTTTGCTCCTGCAGGAACAATTGCAACCATATCCTCTTTAAGAATTGCTTCTTCACCATCTATAATAACCTTTGCTTCACCTTGCTCTATTCTAAAGAATTGGTCTACATGGTCGTGTATCTCTTCACCAATGTCTTCTCCTGGCTTAAGAGCCATAACCACTAGCTGCATGTGCTTGCCAGTAAATAGGACTTGTCTAAAGTTAGTATTATCTAAGGTCTTCTCTTCAATATCATCGATATATCCCATGATAATAAAAGTTACAATTTATATATATTATAATATCTCACAATAACGCCATTCATTCAAGCCAGCGCTACAAAAGTATTCAAGAGGCAACTATTTCAAAAGAGCTTTTAACTCTTTTATATCCTTAACTATCTCGATATGATTATCCACAAGAAGCTGGGTTAGTATTCCTCTTCCAGGAATTAACTTTCCAGAGAAGTCACCACTGTAAACGACAGTAAATCCACAAGAAGGACTCCTCTCCTGTAGGAAAGCATGCGTTATGTTAAATCTCTTACACATTTCTAGAACCTGCCCTGTACCATTTAGGTATTCTTCTGTCACATCCTTGCCCCCCCTTGTAAAGACTTTTGCCTTACCCCTGAGAACATCTTTTGCACTATAACCTTGCTCTATCTCCGCTGGCTGACGTGGGGTAGGGAGACCTCCAAGTTGCTCAGCACAGAGAGGTAAGAAAAATATCTCTTTTGAGTTTAAGAGCTTAAATAAATTTTCGTCCTTAGTGCTGTGTCCATCGTACCTGGTATTAAGGCCCAGCAGACAAGCACTTACTAGCAACTTCATTGCTTTTTCTTCTTTATATAAAATAATCCCATTAAACTGTATTAAAACACCTGTCACCACAATCTCCTGGGCCATCTACTATGTAGAACTTTTCATTAAGTTCCCCTGGTCCAAAAACTGAGTATATTTCTATCTCTGGGTATTCTTCATGTATATTCGCTATCCCCAACTTAGCAGCATGGAGAGAACAGACAATGATCTTCTGCACTTTTACCTTCTCATAGATTAGCTCTATGCATGCAAGAAGAGAGGAACCCGAGGCCAATGCTGGGTCTGTCAGAATTACAAACTTCCCTGCCAGATCTTCAACCCCACGGTTGTAATCACTCTCTGCAGTAATCTCTTCGCCATTCTGTTTCCTCCAAGCGCTTATAAAAGCTATGGAGCTGTCCGGCAAAGCTTGTCCCATACCTAATGCCATACAAGTTCCAGCTCTAAGAACATTTACAATTCCAACCCCTTCCTCATCTACTACCTCAGCCCCAATCTCTCCCAGAGGAGTCGTTACTTTGTTCTTCTTTAAGGGCAAGACTCCTCTCTGTGCCAGGTCTATCCCCATGTATAGGCCTAAAAGCCTTGTGTTCTCTCTATACTCCGAGGAATCGACAGTAACATCATGAAGTTTTAGACCGATTCTCTTGATTACTGGGTTATCTACTAGTATGAAGTTCTCCATTATTTTATAGCCTCCCTCCAAATATCTAGAGTATAGATATTGTCCATTTGGACACCTTCTACCTCCTCAATATATTCTGTAGCAATATCTATTGTCTGTTGTAGTTTAGTTGTATTTATATAAAACAATCCTTCAGTTGTACCATCGTCTGCCTTATATAACTTCGCCGTCTCCTCTGCCATTCTAATCTGATGATCCTTAGCAGTTACCTCATTAGCAGTGAAATCCAAATTCATAAGGTCTACAGCCCTCTCTGGGTCTTCTATAGCATACTCCCAACCCTTCATGCTCGCCCTCATAAATCTTACTAAAAGATCTTCATTTTCATTTAGAAATTCCCTCTTTACAAATAGAGCATCCTGCAACATCCCAGCACCTTCTTCCTCCATATCAAATACGACGAAATCATCCTCACTGTATCCTGCTTCTATTGGTAACCAATACTCGTTGTAAATCATTGCTGAGGCCAAACCTATTTCACCATTTAAAAGCTGGTTCATATCAAAATTCTGGTTAACCAGTTCTACGTCTCGGTCTCTATCTAATCCCTGCATCTCAATAAAAGCATAAGGCTCTAACTCATTCCCTCCTGGCCACACTCCAATCTTTTTTCCTTCAATATCCCCAGGTTCTTCTATATCACTCTCTGTTAAAGCCATCAATCTCATCCCAGAAGCCTGCATCCCCTGACCAATATTCACCAAATCTTCACCTAGAGATATCGCTGGCAAAACATTCCCTGTCCAAGCAACTGCCACATCTGCATCCCCTGCAATAAGAACATCCACTGGATTTATCCCCACTCCTCCTGGGAGAATCTCAATATCTATATTCTCCTCCTCATAGTAACCCATCTCCCTAGCTACAAGAAAACCCATAAACTGTGCTTGTTCTATCCACTTAAGCTGAAGAGTAACCCTGTCCATCTCTCCTTCCTCTCCCCCCTGATTAGGATTATTAAAGAGCAGAAAGTAGGATGCAAATCCCACAACCGCAATTAAAAGGATCATCATAAATCCTTTTGAAGACTTTCCTTCTTCCATATTAATTAAATTAAAATTTAAATATATTGAACGTACTAACTTTTCTGCCAAGTAACTAATTTCCTTTGCAGTAACTCAACAGAAAAGTAAAATATTGTTCCGAATATAGCGATGCAGAATATACTGGCCCAAACCATTGGAAGATTGTAAAGACCTTTTTTAGAAAGAATAAATATTCCTATCCCTCCATGCCCTCCAAAAAACTCTGCTGTTATTGCAGTAAACATTGCAGTTATTACACTAACCTTTATACAATTTAATATTGCGGGGATTGAACTTGGAAATCTTAGATATTTAAAAATCGCTCTCTCCTTTGCAGCATAAGTAAGAAATAGATCTAAAGAATCTCTACTTGTATTTTTTAATTGTGAGAGCGCTGTTAGAAATGTAGGAAAGAAAACAACCAAAGAGACAATTAAAACTTTTTGTTCAAGTCCTGTTCCAAGGATCCCCCCCAGAATTGCAGAGAGTGCTATTAGAGGAACTGCATTAACTAATACAAAAAGATTTAACAATTTCTTTGAAAATTCTTCATTTCTGTAAACAGATATCGCTGTCAATATACCTACCGCATTTCCAATTCCCCATCCTAAAAGAACCTCCTTTGCGGTATAAAGCATTTCTTCCAGAATAATGTCGTATTCACTAACCAGGGTCTGGATAATAACGGTTGGCCTGATAATAACAGTCTTAGACACATCAAAAATTGTAAGAGACAATTCCCAAAGGAATAGAAAGATTAAAAAGCTTAAGAGCATATATATAACCGAATTTTTCTTCTTAACAAGTTGCATCATTTAAATACTGCCTTACTTCTTTAATATATTTAAAATATTCACTGCTATTCTGTTCTCTATTTCTGGGGTAGGGTAGTTTTATTTTTACAATCTTATGTATAGTGGAAGGTTTCTTTGACAAGACAATTACTCTCTGAGAAAGATACACGGCTTCATCTATGCTGTGCGTTATAAAAAGAATAGTTTTCTTAGTCTCTTGCCAAACCCTTATAATCTCATCATTCATCTTTTTTCTGTTTATCTCATCTAATGCTCCAAAAGGCTCATCCATAAGTAAGATGTCTGGATCATAGGCAAGAGCTCTGCCAATTGAGACCTTCTGTTGCATTCCCCCAGAAAGTTCACTTGGTCTATATTTTGCATATTTCTCTAAATCTAGAAGCTTAAGAAATTTCTTCACCTTCTTATCTTGCTTCTCTTTTGGGTAACCCATTATCTCCAGAGGCAAAGAAATATTATGATGAACATCTCTCCATTCTAATAGGGTAGGTCTCTGTAGTATTAATCCTATTTCCCTCTCTCTTGATGCAACTTCAGGACTTCTACCCATAACCCTTATGTTTCCATCTACCTCACAGGCATCTCGCATAGGAAGGCCACTAAGCAATCTGAAGAGTGTAGATTTACCACATCCAGAGGGACCAATTATTGAAGTAAAACTCCCTTTGGAGAGTTCGAAATTTATATCCTCCAAAACCTTTAGACACTCTCCATTATCTGTGAAGGTTGCCTCTAAATTTTTAACTACTATTGCTTTAGTATTCTCCATATTTGTATTTATTATTTATATATTTTTCTAAACTAGAAACCGTCTTAAAAAAGAGCAGGGATATTAAAGATATTAGTAACACACTTACCCAAACTCTAGGAATTAGCATATTGTTAAAGGAGTTGTAGATATCCTTTCCAATACCATTCCTTAGAGACAGGGGGAGTTCCGTTATAATGGTTGCAACTACACTTGCTGGTGCTATAACTTTCATTATTGAAAGGATTGGTGGGACGAGGGATGGCAACTTAAGATATTTGAATGTATCTCTTTCTTTTTTGGTATAGGTTTTAAATAACAAAACATAATCCTCCGGGATATTTAAGAGGGAATTTCTTACTGCAATTGCTATCGGGAAGAGCAAGAAGAGAACGATTAAGACCATTTTGGTTGTTTGACCATACCCCAATAGAGCAGCGAGAACAGGAGCGAGGGCAGGGGTAGGGATTATCTGGAAGAGAAAGAAGAAAGGGGAGAAAGAAGCGTATATTATTTTGTTAAACGACAAGAATATTCCTATCCCAGTTCCAATAAATAACGCTATGAGAAATGCAATCAAAGCATCTCTAAAACTGAAGAGGGATTTAAGTAAAATAGTTTGTGACAATGTTACTTTCCGAGAGAAGAACTCTTTCTGTATAAAATCTAAGAGATCTGTTGGTTTGGGAAGTATTCTCTTAGGTACATTAAAGTGTTGTATTAAAAGTTCCCAGGTAATGACGAAGAGAAGGAATAGGATTACTGGGAGAAGAATATTTTTAAAAATGTTTCCTTTAGAAAATACAGATACCATACCTTTGGTGCAAAAAAAAAGACCTTTTAGGTCTTTTATATTCTTAATCTCATTATTTTCTTTTTTGTTCTTTCTTAGTATTTGCACTCTAAGAGTAAAATTTACAATATATTAGGTATACTGTCAAATTGTTAAAAATTTTAACATTAAAATCTCTACCCTGTGGACATCTTAAGGAGAAATAGTATATATTTATATATTCACTTAACTGCCAAAAGATATGTTCCTGTCAAATAAAACAATAAGTAGATACATTCACGAGGGAAAGATTATTGTCCAAGGCAATTTACATATTGAAACGAAGGGAATTACTGTTAATCTAGGGGATGAGCTACTTATTCCAGAGGAAGGACAACTCTTTGATACCAGGAAACCAAAGAAACTACAGTATGATAAATATGATTTGAACAAAGAACCTTATATACTTAAACCTAATGATTTTGTATTAGGTTGTACTCAGCAGAGTGTTAGAACAGATAGGGATATAATAACAATGCTAGATGGAAGATCCACTTACGCTAGGGCAGGGATGACTATTCATTTGACAGCTCTTGTTTTAGATGGTGTCCCATTTAGTTCAGAAATTTCTGTTTTAGAGATAAAGAACTTAGGGAAATTTGATATTGTCCTACACCCTGGGGAGAGGATAGGGACTTACCTTTTTGCAAAATTATCTGAACCGATAGTGGGAGACAAGATAAGTAAATATAGTGACCAGAGGGGTGTAACTCCTCCTAGGATTTAATTTTTTAAGATATTTAATATGGATTCCTTATCATTACCAGCACCTACACCCCTATGTAATACCTGGGAGCTCACACCAACTGCGATTCCTACTTGGATACCTTTTCTAATTGTTTGCTTAGTAATATGGGAAGCTGTTTGGAAGGGTATAGCATTATGGAAAGCAGCACAGAATGGCGAAAAAACATGGTTTGTTTTCTTATTCATATTTAACACATTTGGGATATTACCTATTCTCTACCTAAAGTTCTTCCAGAATAGAAGGGTTGCTATATAGTTAAGTACACAAACCAGATCTTAAATATAGTTGCTAACCTAGTCAATCAGGTATAATTGCACTATGCAAAAGAAAGTTGTTGTAAACGACAAAATGCAAACAAACTACACCTATTACCTAATTGAACCTATTGGTAAAAATTTTGACCCAGAATTTAAACCAGAGCTAACTCCTAAGGAGATGCTTGAATTAGGAGTATTTGGTGGGAAATATATGACAGACTGTAAAGAGGAATTTCCTGATGACTGGTTTAAAAATGCAAAGCTTTCTCCAGAGAAAAAAGACCCCTCTCTGAATTACTTTGGCATTGATGCAAGCATGCCCCTGTCTCATTGGAAAAAGAAAGGATGGATATACCATGAGGATCCTAGAGGATGGTTCCAATGGTATTGTAGATACTACATGGGCAGAAGAATACCCCCTGAAGATGAGAGACAGATTAAAAGATGGAAAGCTATAAAAAGACATGTTGGAGCTGTTAAAAAGAATTGTGCCCCAAAAGATCTTGATTGTAGGAAAAAACAGAGACAAGCACTCTTACACTGGGCTTATGATAGTAGAAAGATATAGCCCCTAACCTCCTGAAGCGAGTATGGTGAGTCTTCCTTTTGCAGTCTTTAATTATTGGCATCAGCAAGCTTCTGATGGTTCACTGCTGATCTAATGATATATCTATATGCGGGACCAAAAATATCGTCTACGGAATTTTCATCCACTACAAAGAATCTAATCTTTCCATCTCTGGACCTATTAGCATCTGTAACTAGAAGCAACTTGTTGCCAAACTCATCTGTTGTCTCCGCTAATATTGCACCTACATGTCCAGCGACACCTGTCCTTGTGACAAAGAGATCTTCTGCGTGATAATTATCTATGCTTAGACCTTTACCAACCACAAGCAAGCCTCCGAAACCAGTTGCAACAGAGCCGTTATATGCCACATAATCATTTCTTACCAATTCGGCAGCAGTTTTTACTGCAGAGCCACCTATCTTCTGAATATTTAATTCAGGATAGAGTAGGGGTAAGATTCCAGCATATGTAACACACTGTAAAGGCTCTCCTTCAATGTTGGTATAGGAGATCATTCTAATAGCCACATCTAAATCTTCAGGGTTTCTGCTTGGATTATTTTTGTAATTTGTATACCATTCCGTTGTCTTTAGATAATCTGCTAGTCTATAGTTAGGATCCCATTCATAACTGTTTACTGCTTCCTGGAATGCTAACAAGTCCTGAAGATATTCTTTCTGTTCAAATTCGCTTTCAAAAGAGCTCAAATCCTCTCTATTGTAAATTAGATTAACGGCACTCTCGACCTCACTTAGAGTGTAATTGAAGCTTTCGTAGGATTCAAAAGTATCCGTGTGTTGAGATTCCCTGAATGCTACATATTCATTCATCTGTTCTTGTAATCTATCTGTCTGGCCTTCTGGATATTGGTCTGTGAATGATAATACAAATATTGCATTAACATCTGACTGGCCTCCTATACCGTCTTGGGCTGTTTCAGAGTAGGGGACCCCAGAAGGAGTTATGTATGTATCTATCTTAAGATACCTGTCCTTACTCATAGTCCATGTAAAATCATAACTCTGCCCACCAAGTACTTCTTGAACAGTAGCATCAACTACATATGGGGACATACTAAATGGTCCTTGGAAATATCTTGTAGGATGATGCCATTGACTGCCTATCTGATTCATTGGATCTTGATGAACTAAAGAGGAAATCCCTGTAGCCATAGCACATACACCACCGCCTCTAGATTCAGTACCTGAACTCATTAAACCAGTAAGGTAATCATACCTCTTATTGGGATCTAAAAGGCCTATCATTTCTAAATAGGAATATTCTCTCTCTGTATTTAAAATCCCATTAGCATCTTGAGACTGCGAGATATTTAGAAGAGCATTGAAAGTATTGTAAACCTTATTGGGATATATACTATCTGCTAACGTAACATATGCTACAGCACTCTCAGTGGATTCACTTTCCTTAGTGAAAGTTCTCTCCTCTCCTGAGCCATCTCTTCCCTCCATAACAATTGCTACTACAGCCTTCGCACCATAAGTATTAGCAAGTAAACCAACCTCTATTTCCTCTCCTTCAGGACCTACTAATTTCCTTACTTCAGCAACCTCAAATACCATGCCTCTGTCTACTACAATTTCCTCGACCTCTCTGTTTTCGTCCAAAAATTCATCATTTCTAAGAGGCATAACAAAAAGGGACGTAGGATTCTCTATCTCTACAACATAGCCTGGGGATTTCTTCTCAATATCTCCTACCTCATAGTCATTCCAAGTTCTTATATCCAAAATGGAATAGTTGAATCTTTTTTCTTCCTGTTCGGCAGCAATTTGTGCAATCTCTTCATCTGTTATTTCGGCAGTAATATCTGCCATCGCAGCTTCTTCATCAAAGCTCTCTGCCCCGAGAGATGGCTCTGTGTTAATAAAGATATCTTGTTCTTCTTGGGTACTGCCTTGTATTTCATCCATCTCTTCCTGCGTAAGAGTCTGTGTCTGTGGGGGATTCCTATCAATATCTGTATTTGGATTATCTGGCGTCTTAGCAGGAGCACAACCTGCTAGAGCCCCTCCCATCATACTAGTAGCAACTAATCCATTAAAAACCTTCCTTTCTATATTGTTCATCTGGTAACTTGAGACGTAAAGTTAGAATCTAGTATAAAGTATACCAACACCAAAGAATTTCTGAAAGGTATTATTCTACTGTGTAATCATCAAAGTACCCTTGTATTAGAACAACCGGTGTTCCCTTATCTCCACTACCTGTTGTTAAGTCACAAAGACTTCCCAAAAGATCTGGAATCTGCCTTGGAGTTGTTCCCAAAGATTTCTCTACTTGGTACTTCTTAGTATTCTTTTCCTTTATTACACTTTTAACATATTCATCCAGATTACCTGTCTCATCCCAGTTCTCAGAAACATATTTTAATTTAACCTCCTTAGGCCTACCTTTCAAACCTGGTGTAAAACCGGGAGAAACGACAGGATCTGCTAATTCCCATATCTTCCCAACAGGATCTTTAAAAGCTCCGTCTCCATAAATTAAAACCTCTACATTCTTCCCTGTTTCTTTCTTGAACCTCTTCTGCACCTCTAGAACAAATTCATCTCCATCCCTTGGGAAGAGTTTTAATTTGTCTTCTGTAACCTTATTAGAACCTAAAAGACCATAGTCTTTATTGTAGCCCCTTTTATTATTCTTCCTGTTACAGATATCATCCAAGCCATAAACAATCTCTCCACCATTATCTTTTAATATCTTCTTCGTTCTTGCTCTAGTATGAATATCACAGGCTAGAACATTTTTAGTGTACTTAAGAATAAATTTAGGGTCGTTAGAGAAATATATTTTTACATTATCATCTCCTAAGCTCTTGTAATACTTAACATAGTCCACACCAGTAAATCTATGCTTAACTTCTTCTCCAAATAAATTCCTATACTTAGTCTCTCCGAAAGAATCAGAGTAGGGGTTTAATCCTAAGTCATACATCTTGTCTGGATCCATTAAGTGATTCCCAACCTCATCTGCAGGATAACTTAAGAGGATATGGACTTTATCATAAACTTTCGCTATAGATTCCAAAATTAAAGAGAATCTATTCCTACTTAAAATAGGGCGGACTAAAGCAATTTCATCTGTTGGAAATTTCTTCGTAACTTCCATCGCAACTTCCTCTGCAGTAACATAATTTCTTTGAGAAATAGAAACTACCGCCTCTGTTATACCAATGATGTCTCCATCTTTTAAGTCAAACTTTTCTCCCTTGGAAGCTCTAAGGATAGAATCTAGTACTATGCTCACTAGATCATCTCCACTCTTAATTACAGGTGTTCTTATTCCTCTTACAACAGTACCTGTATATCTCATATTTTAAATTTTTAATAATTTATACTTTTAATCCTAGCATATCTTTACATGCTTTAGATTGTGAGCAATAATATTAAAATGGTGTTTTATTAACCTTCAAAGCAGATTAGTTCTTTAGTAACAGGTTTGTATAGAGTTTTTAAATTGTAAAAAGGACTTCTCTAGAGATTTTAGAATATGGACAATATACTTTTTCACAACAGACCAACGAAAGTAGTTATTAATCTTGCCAATCTTGAAAATAATCTCAAGGTAGCTAAATCTCTGATAGGTAAAAGAAAGATTATGGGGGTTGTGAAGGCAAATGCTTATGGACATGGTTTGGTCGAAATCTCAAAGGCTTTAGAAAATGAAGTAGATTACCTCGGAGTTGCCTATGTTGAAGAGGCTCTCATTCTTAGAAATAATGACATTAACTCTCCAATACTTGTTCTAGGTGCTATACACAAAGAACAGATAGATGATTACATTATCAACGATATTGAGATAACAGGATCCTCCTTAGAGAAGATAACCTCCATTTCTAAGAGAGCTAAAGCTCTTAAGAAGAAGGCAAGGGTACATATAAAGATAGATACTGGGATGGGCAGAATAGGTGTTCAATGGGATAGGGTAGAGAGATTTTTTGAAGAGTTGTTTAAATCCAACCTGTTAGATAATATAGAGATAGTTGGCATATATACACATTTCTCAAGTGCAGATACAGATAAGAAATTCACCAAAAAACAGAATGAGAGATTCAAGAAAGTCTTAGAATCCTTCTCTAAATATATAGATACTAAGAATCTACTTATACATACTGCCAATAGTAGTACTGTAGCAAATTATTCTGGGGAGTTTCTTAATGATATGGCCAGGGTTGGACTTTTACTTTATGGTTATTCAGATAATCCAAGAGTCCAGAGAAAGTTAAAACCAGTTATGAGTTTTAAAACAGTAATTTCTTACTTTAAGGTTCTAGAAAAGGATTGTCCTGTTGGGTACAACCAAACACATATTACAAAGAAAAGGACGAGGATTGTTACTTTGCCAGTGGGCTATGCAGATGGGTATCCAATAGAATTGTCAAATATTGCATCCGTTTTTCTAAACAATGAGGTTTATCCAATAGTAGGGAAGGTCTGTATGGATCAGTGTATGGTAGATATTGGCGGTGGAGAAGCTTATGTCGGAGATGAAGTGGAACTTTTTGGAGAGAATATCTCTCTGTGGGACTTGTGTGAAGGATCTATAAGATCACCTTATACCTTACTCACTGGTATTAGTGAGAGAGTACCTAGAGTTTATATCTAGCTCTCTTAGTTTACTAATGTTTTCTATTATAAACAGGTCTATATCTTCTGGGAGAACAAAATCCTCTGGGAGTTCATATCCTCTTGGGTTTATCCAAACTACAGCCTTACATCCAGCTGCTATCGCAGGGATTATATCTGCGTTGAAGTTATCTCCAACTGTAAGAGTGTTTTGAGGTTCAGTTTCTACTTTAGAATATGCCTCTAACCAACTTTCAGTATCCTTATTTTCATCTATTGGGACTGCTACATATGGGAAGGTCTCTCTCTGTTCTATAAGCGATGCTATGTATTGGATTTTTATCTGGGTCCAATCGTCTTGAGCGTGAGAATTAAATACTATTTCTCTTTCTGAAGATAATATTAATTCCAGTATCTCTTTTGTGGAAGAATATACTTTGGGTGAGCTTGTGTAGTGTCTTTGTTCATAGAAATTTATTCTTTCTCTCATCTGTTCTGTAATATCTCCCATGGAAAGGTCCCTTAGGTAAACTTCTAGAGCTTGTTCATACTGTCTTCCTATTAAAACAGGTTTCCTTTTGTTTTTGTAATATACAGCATAGACTTCGGCTTCTAATTGCCTGCTAATTTCTTCGTGGTAGTGTGGAGCTATTTCTACTGGCAGTTCTTGGGATATTTCTAAGCCTAGGGCATAGAGTGTTTCGTGGAATTGTCCTCCTGTGTCCAGCACAGTGTTGTCGATGTCAAAGGCGACAGTTTTAATCTCTCTCTGTTGAAGATATTCTAGTAGTGGGGCAGAGTGTTCAAACTCTATCTGGTTCATTTTGGTTATTATATCTTACTCTTGGACTATGTTCCAACCACTTACTAATCTTCTGTCTCCATATCTTTCTAAACAGGTAGAGATTATTAAGTCAGCATAGGGAACTTTTCCTCCCTCGAGGACTTCTATTTCCTTTTCCCAAATGTTTTCTAACATTGCATCCCCAAACTTAACTCGCATTCCCTCTAGGCCACCATCTGTGTGGTATCTGTCTAGAAGATCTCCTAAAAGGAAAAACCTTTCTGCTTTTGTAAAGGTGTTATGTGTGTGTAGTTGGTATGTACCATCTTTAGACAATATTATTCCTCCCATGACTACATTACCCTCTGCGTCTAATTGTTTTTGCCATTTATATTCATCTAGTAGTAGTTGGTCTAAAAGTTCTTGTGCTTGTGGGGAATATTCTCCTATGTAGGTATATTTGAAATATATTTTCTTGCCATCCCAATTAGATGGTAGCTCTCTATTTAATATTTGAGCTTCCATTATTTTGGTTGTGTTCTGTTCCATGGACCACAATTCTAAGAGGGTAGGGGGTGTTTCTTCTTCTTCAACGTCTTGTTCAGTTTCTTGGGGGATGTCCTCTATTTCTACGCTTACTACTTCGTATGGTTGGACTGTTGGAACGAATACGAAGGCTGTAAACAAAACAGTGCTCACGAAGAGCACTGTCATTGCTACTATGTAATATATCTTAGGCATATATTACATTATATATTTTTTTGAGAAAAAGATTCCACTAAATATTGTACTTAGGGTTAGTATTGCTTGGATAACATATACTAATATGTTACTTGTAGCACCTGTTTCTGCTAATACAACACCTGCTTCTTCTGGGCCAGTTGAGACTGAGAGAACCTCTCCCTCATCTCCGTTGTCTCCTTCATCTCCATTGTCGGGAGTTTCAGGTTCTTCTGGTTCCTCTGGGATTTCTATATCTCTTGCCTCTGTCAAAGTTACTGGTCCTGCACAGACTACAGTGTTATCTTGTGAGTCAGCAGCCCATCCTTCCCTTTCTCTATATTCTTGGGTCTCATCTTCTGGGTCTATCATCCAAGCACTCCACTCCCCAAAGACCCTTACTGTCCTAGAACATTCTTTATATCTTGTTTCCATCTGAATCACAGGCCTGGTACATTGGATACTCTCGTCATAAGCATCAACTGCCCAAGCTTCTCTCTCTCTGTACTCTTCAGTTTCATCTTCTGGGTTGACCATCCAGTCGCTCCATTCTCCAAATTCTCTCACTGTACTTGAGCAGTTCTCGTATGGATCCGAAACTTCACAATCGTTTTCATAGATTGCTATTCCTTGGGGAGACCAGTTCATTCCTGAATAATGTTCTCGGGTAGGTTCTGCACATTTATTAGCATGCTCACAGAAATCATTGATCTCACAATATTCTGAGCTATAAACCTCTCTTTCAGTTGGACACTCATAATAATCAAATGGAGGAATAATATCTCCCCATGATCTTGGAGCTATTCCATTGTACCAAACATCACCTTTGTGATCTCCATGACCACCAACTGTAGAATTCTTATCTACATTATTTATCGTGTAAGGATTGGTGTAAGATGAAGTGGCATGACAAATATCTATCTTGTGGTCGTACTCAACTTCTTGTGCGCCAACACCTAAAGGAGAAAGCAATAAAGCAGCAAATACAAGTAGGGGCAATATCAAAAGGAACAAATATTTCCCTTTCATATTTATATAAAAATTATAAATTAATGTTTTATGACCTTCTTAAAAATTAAAGAATGGTTAAAAGTATTGTAATTATAGGACTTCAAGAGCATATAGTCAAATACTATCAGGCCTTTTTACCCTTTTACAAAACCATTCCAGTAGAGTAGTATAAAGAGTATTACATTGTAAAAATGAAAATGAATCCAAGAGCCCCTTTCTCTATAATTACATGCCAATCTGGCATACCATTAGCAAGGAAAATAGTAAAAAGCCTTTCTAAAAGAACCACTAGAGAAATACACCTCATAGAGGCTAAACAGATAGAATTTGCAAACACAGAGATAAAAACCGTCATAGATGAAAGCATCCGAGGAAGAGAGGTATATATTATTCAAGACGTAGAAAACCATACAGAAGGCTTAACAGTAGACCAAAACCTCAGAGCACTCTATACAACCATAGATGCCTGTAGAAGATGTGATGCTGAAAGAATAACAGCCGTCCTACCATCTTACCCATATGCCAGACAAGACAAACAAGATGGAAGAGATGGAATAACAGCAGCTAGAGTAGCCTGGGAATTAGAAGGAGATATGGGTGTAGATCATTTAATAACAATAGATTTACATAATAGTGCTATACAAGGATTCTTTAGGAAGGCAAAGATAGACAACCTAAAAGGAGGTTATGTCCTTAAACCATACCTGAATAAACTTATTAAAAACCCAAAAAAGAGTGTAATTATGCCAACAGACCTAGGTGGTTCTAAAAGAGCTAATTACTATGCCCAACAATTAAGAACAGATATAGCCTTTGCTTACAAAAAAAGAGATTACAGAAAGAAAAACTGTGTAGAGAGTATTAATATCCTAGGAGAGATAGAGGGAAAGGATGTATATATCATTGACGACATGATAGATACCGGAGGAACCCTTATTAAAACAATAGAGGAGGCAAAAAAGTTAAAAGCCAAGAGTATTACAGCAGTCTCTACCTTAGCTCTTTTTAATGGAGACTCTGTTAAAGAATTTAAAAAACTTTACGAAAAAGAAAAATTACAAAAAGTAATTGCTACAGATGCGACATATCATAGTAAAGAATTTTTGAAAGAAAATCCTTGGTTCAAAGAAGTAACTATCTCTAATTATTTTGCAGAAATTATCTATAGAATAAATAGACGACAATCTATTGGGGAACTCTTAGGATAAAACGGAGGGATCTGGTTGTTTTTGAAAATGCATATTGCACAACCAGAACCCTCTTTTTGTTCTATATATCTATGAACTAAACATTCGTTTTCTTTTTTCTTCTGCTTCTTTCCTCTGTCTCTCAACGGCTTCGTTAAGTGGTTTCATTCTCTTTCGATAAGAGATTTCAGAGTGAATCCAAAGAAGGATAAAAGTAAGAAGAGCTATACCTAATCCAACCAAGATAGCCATAAAAAGAACAAATGTAATAGTGTAGAAAGTCTCACTATTTTGAATCATTTCATCTCCTTCCTTAAGGTAGAATTTTTATAGAACAAGAGTATATTATACCACCCATATTACCCCATAGTATAGTACTGTAAATTTAAGCACATTCTGCTAATATATTGTTATGAAAGTAAAAGAGAATCACTTCCTTAAAAATCACAACACCTTTGGTGTTAATGTTAAAACAAAATATTTCGCAGAGATAAAAAGCGTAGATGAACTGAAGGAGACATTAAAGAAATATCCTAATGAAAGAATCCTAATCCTTGGAGGAGGAAGTAATACCCTCCTAATAGATGATTGGGATGGATTAACATTGAAAGTAGAACTACTGGGGACAGAAAAAATAAAAGAGAATGACAGAGAGGTGTACATCAAGGCATATGCAGGAGAGAACTGGGATGATTTCGTGAGATACACCGTAAAGAATAACTGGGCTGGGATAGAGAACATGGTAATGGTCCCTGGGACCGTAGGAGGGGCTGTAAGAGAGAACATAGCATGCTATGGTCACAATATATCTACGAGCATACAAACAGTCGAAGTAATCAACTTAGAGACTTTAGAGAGCGAAGAACTTGCAAAAGAAGAATGTGGTTACACATATAGGGATAGTAAATTCAAGAAGGAATGGAAAGAAAAATACTTAATTACATCTGCCACATTTAAACTTGAAAAAAACAGCAAAGAGTTTGAATTAAGCTACCATGAGAGAGGTGGAAGATATGGTTCCTTAGCTGGAGAACTTGAGTCATTTGCAAAGGAGCCTTACAGTATTCATGATGTAATGGAAGCAGTTATTAGACAAAGGACTAAGAGACTTCCTAGTGTGGAAGAGTTTGGGACTTGTGGTAGTTTTTTTAAAAACCCCCACATCCCGTTTAAGAAATATAAAGAGTTGGCAGAAAAAGTAGAGGATTTACAGTTTTATCCAGTAGAAGATTTAAAATACGATACAAATAACACTGGTGAATTTGCAGACGATGACTATGTAAAAATTCCTGCAGGGAGAATCTTGGACGAACTAGGTTGGAAAGGGAAGTGGGAAGGGAATGTAGGGGTGTCAGAGAAACATGCGTTGTGTGTTGTCTCTAATAAAGAAGCTACTGGAAAGGAGATCTATACCTTTATTAAGAAGATGCAAGAAGATGTTGAAGAAGAATATGGTATAACATTAGAACCAGAAGTTAATATTATTGGAAAATAGAATGGACAAGCTCCTCTGTTTTGATTTAGATGATACGCTAATCGACGACAACTATAAATTTGAGCTAACTTTCTGTGAGTGTATCAAGGCAATAATTAATTCCCTGGAAACTAGAACACCCCAAATAGATGACCTCCTTAAGAAAGCAAGAGAGATAGAGAACGAAACATGGGACACATGGCCGAAGAAGAAATTATACACCTCGGATCGTATAGTTAATGCCTGGGTAAAGGCCTACGAATGGTATGCGAAAGATATTGGTTTGCCCATTAGAGATCATACCAAAAAACTGATAGAGGCATTAATTATCTCGAACTATGATCCCCCTTACTTTGTAATACCTGGAGTGATAGAAACTATCACACACCTGAGAGCAAAGGGCTACAGAATGCACATAATAACACTGGGGCCTGATGTTCAACAGAGAAGGAAGTTAACTGTAAGTAAGCTAATAAAATACTTCGATGTTGTACATTACGAAGACTACGATAAATCCAAGCCTCTTTCGGAATTAAGAATGGAATATGGTAAAGAGAATCTCTGCATGATTGGGAATTCTATGAGGACAGATATTAATCCCGCTCTTAAACTGGATATACATGCTGTATACATTCCTAGAGGGAACTGGCATAGATTCAAGCAAAAGCCCATAAATAAAAAATATGTCGAAATTAATGACATAAGGAAGTTAACTGAACTCTTCTGATTATTCCGGAAATCCCCGGACTTGCCTTAGTAAAAGTTTTCTAATATCTCTAACCTTCGAGACGCTTAGCTCTATTATCGAGACCGCATCTACAAATACACTCCCATTATATTTTTCACTCTCCTGAAGAGTATGAACATGGGCATCAAATTCCTCCCTTATCTGAGCATATATCTCCTCCTCCCTTGGCTTAATAGCTTGCAATTCATCCTCCTTAGGATCTGCAATCCTCTGTTCTATCTCCCTAAACAATCTTATTAATTCATTATATATGTCCGTCAATTTCTCTATGTTCACATCCCCCGGAGCAATTCCAAGATCGTGCATCCTTTCAAAAACTTTTGAGAAATCGTTACCTAGATCCCCCAGCTGCTCTATCGTATTTGAAACCTTAACCAAGGTAACTGTCTTCTGAGCTTCCTTTTTAGATAGCTTAAAATCTGCAAGAGAAACAATCTCTTCTGTAATCTCATCATCCAAAAAGTCATTTAATGTCTCCAGTTTATGTATTTCCATAAAGGTTACTCTCGAAGGATTGTAAAAAGTAGCGATCGCCTTCTGGAAGATCTTAATTGTATTTTCAATAGAGTAGACCAACTCTTTTTTAATATCCTCCATCTTCTCCTCCAAGTTACCTTTCTTGTCCCTATTAATATACTTAGTCCTAAAGAGAATCTCCTCCTCTTGACCCTTTACGAGAGCTATTACTAATTTTTCGAATGGTTTAAGGAAGATTAAGAATATTGCAGTATTAAAGAGATTGAAAAAGAGATGGGCCAAGGCTGCTTGCTGACCGACATTATTTGCCAAGAGCTGGATGAAAGATACGTAGGGTGTTAGAAATATCATGAACACTACTGTTCCTATAAGATTGAACAGGAAATTAGCAACACCAACCCTCTTAGCATAAAGATTAAGCCTCATGGATGAGATTAAAGCAGTAACACTTGAACCTATGTTAGCTCCGAGTATCAAGGGAATAGCAACTTCAATAGGAATGACTCCACCTACAGCGAGGATCACAACAATCCCTGAAGTTATTGAGCTAGAATGTATCAAAACTGTAAAACCAGCTCCTACAAGATAAGCCAGGAGTGGGCTAGACAAGCTACCAAACATCTCCATAACCTCAGGATTATCTTTCAAGGGTCCAATACTGGAGGATAGTAGATTTAAAGTAAAAAGAATAAGTCCCAAGAAAAAGATTGGCTTACTTATGAGCCTGAACTTCTTACTTGCTAAACCTAAAAGAAATCCTAGGATTATAAGAATCGAGGCAATTGCAGGAGAATTAAGTAAGGCCAACTGAGCCGTTATCGTCGTTCCTATATTACTTCCAAATATTATTCCAAGACTATTTCTAAAAGAGATAATTCCGGTATTAACCAAAACTACAGATATAACTGTAACCGCGGTAGAGGAGTGGATTACCGCAGTGGAGACTGCACCCACAAGTGTCCCTATATACTTATTCCTTGCTAGCTTACCGATAATCTCCCTGAATCTCTCAGATGCCAAATTTTGTAATTCATTGCTGAGATTTTCTATCGCATAAAGAAAAAGAACCAAGGCAGAAAGTAATCCTAGGAATATTTGTAAATATGTTGAATCTAGAAGGTTCATATTACATTTAATTTACCATATTGAAATATATATTCCAACATTGTATGGTTAAGATATGTTCAAGAATTTTAATAAGTCTATTTTGTACCTAACACTCTCCGACAGTTTCGTATGGGGACCTTTCATCATTATTGCGAACTTAACTTCACTATACCTCTCGGAGAGACTAGGTGCTGACACAGCTAGCTTTGTAGGTATCGGGACGGGGATATATTTCTTAACAAGATCTATATTCCAAATGCCAATAGGAATGTTAACAGACAAAATTAAAAACGATAAAGACGAGATCATTCTTCTTACACTTGGAATAGTTTTAATGGGCCTACCTTTCCTGTTCTACCCAATAATAACGGAAGCTTACCAATACTATGTCCTACAATTCATATTCGGACTTGGAGTGTCCTTTAACTTACCAAACTGGAGAAAACTTTTCGCGCTAAATCTAGATGGAGGCAAAGAAGGCTTCCTCTATGGTTTCTACGAAACAATGCTTAGTTTTTCAACTGCAATATTTAGTGCAGTGATAGGCTATGTTGCAAATTTAGGTCCGGTTTACTTTGATTGGGCGATGAGAGGAGTTTCAATACTAATGATGCTTGCAGGAGGTTGGGCTTTACTAGTATTTACTGTAAAAGAGAGAAAAAGTCATAATGGTCATCCGGTCCTTCCTATAGAGAAGGTAGCTAAATAAATTTAATTTTCATATTAAATAAAATGGAAAAGAAAAATGTTCTCGGTCTCGGTTTGTTATTCTTAGCGTTATTAGTTATAGGTGGAGGAGTCTACTACCTATACACACAGAGAGAGAATGAAATGGCAGAGAATCAGGACCAAGGCGAACTTGAAGAATTGCCACCTATGGAGGAAACAGAGCCTATGCCTTATGATGATTTCACTCTGACATATGAATATATGGGTGATAATACTTGGGACTATGAAGTAACAGGGACACTTCCAAATCCTTGTTATACTGTCACTTTTGAGCCAGTCGTTATGGAGAGTTTCCCAGAACAAGTAATGATAGAAGCAAAGGTTCAGGAACCCTCCCCAGATGAAATTTGCACACAAGTTATACAGGAAGTAGAGGAAACAGGGACTTTTAGTGCAAGTGAAGAGGCAGAAATTATTCTTGACATAGAGCTAATTCTAGCAGATGCCGTCCCGACTGAGGAGTCCTAAAACATTGATATTCCAGTAAAAATAGAGGATAATAACCCTTAAGTTAAATCCTAGATTTTTGCGAGTTGGTCGCTAGCAAATTTCTTTTCAAAAGGGTTTACAATAGCACTTTTACAAATCGAAGAGAGGAAAAGATGAAAAAACTACATTTATTTGTAGTGATGGTCCTCCTTTTCGGGCTTATTGGTCCGATAGGAGTAGGAAGGGTCTCAGCGCAGGATGTATGTCCTGACGATGGGGACTGGCATAAGGTTGAAGCAGGGGATCCAAATTTTCTGTCCTATACAGCAGATGAAGGCCGGGTTATCGTGGCTATCTGTGCAAAGGGCGGAAACGAGGACAATTCCCAAGGTGGATACTTGGTATATATGGAAGCTGATGGCACATACACTGTAGATGGACAGGTATGCCTCACTTTCTCAGGTATCGGAACGCAAACCGGAAGTGTTTCCAGAAATACAGCACTTGAAGGCAAAGTCTGCAGTGAGTTATCTCACGCAAGCTTCAAGGTTGGGGATCCACCTCCGCCACCTCCGCCACCTCCGCCACCACCACCACCACCACCACCTCCACCACCTCCGCCACCTCCGCCGCCACCTCCACCACCTCCGCCGCCTCCACCAGATGTGGATACGGAACCGGATACTGGTGCAAGTATTGTCGGCCCAGTTTTACTTGGGGCAGGATTGATTGGAGGAGCAAGTGGACTCACCATATTCGTTCGAAAAAGGAAAATGGCGAAAAGGTAGGAGTATCATTTTATTCCCCCTGTTAATAATTCTCTCCCTGTTGTTGCTTTCATGCACACCCGAACAAGAGATTGTTGTACAGGAAGAAGCCATATCAACTAACAATGTTGTTGAGAAAGCTTTAGAACCAGAACTCGAACTAACTTTTACTGAAGAAGTAGAGGTCATTGAGGAAGAAACTCAAGTTTCAGAGGAACCAGAAGTCGTACAGACTCCAGAAGAGATAGTAGTTGTAGAACCAATATCTTTTGCAGGAGAGTACGAGATGGTTACCATACATGAAGCAGAGAGCATAACTCCTTGGTACCAATCCTTCCTTCGGGAGGCAGAGGTCGTAGAATGTCCAGGACCCTGTTCAACTGAACAGATAGATGACAATCTTGACCCAGTAGGAAACGAGTTCAGGCTAGTCCAAAATGGGTGGGTTATTTACACTCATGGTGGCTGGCCCGTATTGCAATCTCCACACCTTGGCAAGTACTTCATAGTCGCTGAGGAAGCAGGAGATTTAATAGGGTTAGTTTTCTGTCTAGATGCCGATTCCTGTTTTAAAGTTACAGACTACGTCATCCTCGATAGGGAACAAATAGGTGGTTCTATCTCCGTGGCAGAACTCTTTGAAACACATGAAGGAAGTTACTTCCTATCTACATGTGCTACAAGGACAATACCCGGATTACCAACCCCCAAATTAATCCTAGAACTAACACTTATTCAATAAAGTGCTACGGGAAGATCTTCGCGACCAGTACGGGACTAACGTCCAGTATAGCAAGATCTTCCCAAAGTGCATTTCACATAATCCAAGTTTTTAAAATAGTAAGGTAATATACCCTTATTTTTTGTTATCTAAAAAGCAAAAAACCAAGGATTTTTAAGTAGAATATTCTACAACCTTGGTTTTCGCCTTACTCTTTACACCCACATAATTTTTTTATTTTTTTCTGTTTTCAAACTCTGTTTCCCAAAGGCAAACAAGTTCCGAGGGATCGGAGTTCGGTTCAACAGTTAGCTGGATTCCAGCTATATTAATATGCATTGTCTGATTACTCTCGCTTGCCTTAAAGACAGCATCGTGGACATTCATAATCACAGACATAGAAGAAATGTTAGGGGAGGATAACATCTAGTCGCTTCCTAAAGACGGGATTCCAAAATTCATAATTTCAAATTCCTTTCTTTTTGTGTGGGTTTTAAAGAACAAGACATCAGATAAATAGAGGATTTCTCACTCTTTATCTAGGGTAGAGTATATCAAAAAAGAGAAGAATTTACTATAGGACGGCTGTGTATATTTATCCCTTTCTGCTAAAATAAACCTATGAAAAAGAAAGTCTTAATAGGTATGAGTGGGGGAGTGGATAGTTCCGTTGCCGCATATCTACTTAAAAAAGAGGGATACGAAGTCATTGGAGCTACAATGAAGCTCTGGGAAGATGCAAACCCAACATGTACCTCTCTTATAGCCATAGAGAAAGCAAAGAAAGTAGCAAAAGATCTAAATATTCCACATCATGTCTTTGATTTTAAAGACACCTTTGACAAAAACATCGTCCAATACTTCATATCAGAGTACCTAAAGGGAAAAACACCAAACCCATGTGTTATCTGTAACAGAGAAGTTAAATTTGAGGAACTCCTAAAGAAAGCAGAAGAGATGGAAATAGATTACATAGCTACTGGACACTATGCCAGAATAGTTAAACCATCAAGAAAGACAGGTGGAAGATATCTACTAAGAAAAGCTAAAGACAAAGATAAGGATCAAAGTTATTTCCTGTACCGCCTAACACAAGAGCAGCTTAGTAAAACACTTTTCCCCTTAGGTAACCTTACAAAAAAGAAAGTTAGGAAAATTGCAAAAAAGATTGGCCTTACCGTTGCAGAAGAAAGAGATAGCCAAGAGGTTTGCTTTATTCCAGACAATGACTACAAGAAATTTATTGAAAACAACATTAAAACAACTCCAAGAGAAGGAAATATTGTTAATAAGGAAGGCAAAGTGTTAGGTAAACACTTCGGTATCCATAAATACACAGTAGGACAGAGGAAGGGCGTTAAAACAATTTCTAATGACCCCTTGTATGTTATTGGTATAGATAAAGAGAAAAATGAAATTATTGTAGGACCCGAGGAATCCCTGTACACAAGTGAACTTACCGCAAGAGATACCAACTGGGTAATGCCAGACCTAATTAAAGAGAATATCCCTCTAAAAGCTAAAATCCGTTACAGAGCAGAGGAAATGCCTTGTCAAATTACAAATATACAGGGGAACAAGGAAGGTAAAGTAACAATATCTTTCAAAGAGAAACAGAGAGCCATAAGCCCAGGACAATCAGTTGTCTTATACAAAAAAGACCTTGTTGTAGGGGGAGGAATTATCACAAAATAGCCTAGAATATTTTTTCATTTTCGGATAAAATAGAGAGTCTTTTTTCTCACACCACAGAGCCAAAAGGAGGTGAGGTCTTCTGGTAGATAAAAACAAAACCAAAAAACAGAAACGACGGAAAGAACAGGCGAAACAAAAACCAACTAGTAAGACAAATGGCAAGAACGGACATTAATACCAAATAGAGAAAAGACAAAACTGCTCGCAAGGAGAGCCTATATAGATTTCACATCACATATATAGGCTCCCTTTCGAAACCCTAGATTACATTCTCAATTCCCAAAGACCGTGAATATTACAATATGTTCGAACTATATAATTAGGTTCGCCATTGTATTTAAATACTGCTTCTGGGGTATCCGTTGGCTTAAGGTATACTCTTTCAACCTTGTCTCCAACAATAAATTCTATCCATTCAATGTAATGTGCTTCCTCCATAGGGTGTAATGTCTCTCCAACTGTTACCCTCAACTCATCTCCCTCAAAAGAAAGTGCAGGAAGATGTTTTTCAAACCCCTGATCCTCTATGTGCTCCTCTTGCAAAACCATTGGTTGGTTACAACAAACCAATGTGCCTGCACCGTTATGAACTACTTCAACAATATTCCCACAGACTTCACATTTATAAACTTGATTTAACTGAGTCATATTTATATAAAAATATTAAAAATTATCTATATCCAGTATACCCCATCTTGATAGATTTCTCTAAAACCCTGTATACTTAAGTATTATATGAATATTTTTATTTTTAACATTTCAAAATTATGAACAATAGGTTATACAGATCAAAGACAGACAGAGTAATTGCAGGTGTCTGTGGTGGTATTGCTCAACACCTTAACATAGACCCAATCATTATTAGAATACTCTTTCTAATAGCCTTCCTAACTGAAGGTTTTGGTCTTTTACTTTACATAATTCTCTGGATTGCAATTCCTGAAGAGAATATAGTTTACGAAGAGAAGAAGAGAGAGGAGGAGGAGAAGAATGGTGTTAAAAAAGAGGCAGCCGGATTACATAGAAAAGTTGTTTCAGATACAAAGAGTGAGAAAGTTAAATAATTTTATAACTTTATAAAAAATGGAAAAGAAAAATGATAGAGATATCGTGTTTGCTATATTCCTCATTTTCATAGGAGGAATCTTTCTGTTAAATACAACAGGGATTGTAGGGTGGGGAATATGGAATTACCTAGTAAGATTCTGGCCGGTATTCCTAATATTTGCAGGGATTAGACTCGTTTTTAAGAAAACCTTGCTCTCTGAGATTATTGTAGGGGTTATTGCAGCAATCCTTTTCACTGGTATAGGATTGTTTTCCTATATGTCCTACACCAACAGAGATTGCCCAATACTTTCAAAGATGTTTTGCAATGAGAGTAGAATGATAATCTTTCCTGGAGGCGAACAAATTGAAGAAACAGAGATTGTAAGTCCTGAGGACTTTGAGGAATCAACAAGTATCGAAACAAGAAATATAGATCTTAAGATAGGTGCTTCCAGATTTACACTAACAGATGATTCAACCTCTGAAAGCTATCTCGAAGTAGAATCTAAGTACACAGAGAATGCTATAGAGCCTTCCTTAACAAAAGAGATCAAGGATAATGCCCTTGAACTATCTTTCAAGACCACTGGTTATTCAGGGTTTTTCATTGGCTCTAGAATAGAACCTACAACATTTGATTTGCTAACAGGACAAACAGACCTTCCAACCTCTTTAATTACCGACTTGGGAGCAGGAGAGGGAACTATTACTCTCAATGAGTTACTTCTTAACGAAATTTCTTCCAAAATAGGTGCTGGGAAGATGGAGATAACACTTGAGGCGCAAAGCGTTCCGGAATCAATAACCCTAGATATTGGTGCGGGAGAGATGATACTCAACATTCCAGAGAATGTAGGTTTTAAGATGGATTATGACTTAGGGATAGGGGAGATAACTCTTAATGGAAAAGCAATAGACGAATTCATAGGAGACAATCCTTCCTACCTTTCACCCAATTACGAAGATGCTGAAATCAAAATAGAGATAGATGCAAATGTCGGAGTTGGTTCTTTACAGATAAATAACATTTAAAAAACCAAAAGATGAAAAACAACATACGATCAACAATTGGGATATTTCTCCTCATAGCAGGAGTCTTACTCCTTATAGATAGACTAGGATTCTTATGGCCTTTTAGTATAGATTTCGCCAAATTAATAAGCCTCTTTTGGCCACTTTTAATTGTTGGGCTAGGAATTAGACTTCTTCTTGACGGGAATCTTACATGGGGAGCAATTCTCGCAACCCTAGGACTACTTATACTTACAACAAGATTTTACAATTGGAATTTCTTCGCAGTTTTATGGCCATTAATCATTATTGGGCTAGGTTTCTCAATTCTATTTAGAGACGAAGACGGGAGAGCAGGAATCTGCTTCCTCCCTAAAGACTCAGAGAGAAACAGTTTTACTGAGAAATCTTCAAAGAGTGAGGAGGAAAAAGTTTATGATTCAACAGCCTTCAGTGGTATTAAGAAGAAAATAACTTCTGAAGCATTCAAAGGCGGAGAGTTAAATGTCACATTCGGTTCTTATGAATTAGACCTTAGAGAGGCCAAGATAGCAGAGAAGGGAGCTAACCTTAATGCTTCTGTAGGACTTGGAGAAATAACAATCTTTGTCCCTGACAATTGCAGGGTTGTCACAGAAGGAACCGCTGTCCTTGGCTCTTGGGAACCAAGATTGAAAGAAAATACAGTAGACAAACCGGTTCTGAAGATAACTGGTAGTGCAATTCTTGGAGAAGTAAGCATAAGAAATTAGACCAATTTAAGTCTAAAAAACATTACATATTAAAATATTTCTATGCTGTATTAAAAGCACTCTTTGTGCTAGAATTATCCCTTTGCAATGAATAAAACAAATACAGACAAAAAAGACATAAGAAATGTCGCAATAATAGCGCACGTAGACCATGGAAAAACAACATTGGTGGATGCCTTTATGAAGCAAACACATCTCTTTAGAGAAAATGAAGAAGAGATGACCCAAGAAAGGATTTTAGACGTGGGAGAGCTTGAAAAGGAAAAGGGCATTACAATCAATGCCAAGAATATCTCAGTAAGATACAAGGGAGTAAAAATTAATATCATTGATACCCCTGGACATGCCGACTTCGGAGGAGAGGTTGAAAGAACCCTTAACATGGCAGATAGTTGCCTTCTTCTAGTAGATGCCAAAGAGGGGTGTATGCCACAGACTAAATTTGTGCTCAAGAGAGCACTAGAACTTGGATTAAAACCTATCGTTGTTATAAACAAGATAGACAAGAAGTTGGCTAACATAGAAAAGACAATATCAAAGACTCAGGACCTATTCCTTAACCTAGCAACAGAAGAGGAACAACTAGATTTTCCAATATACTATGCAATAGCAAGAGAAGGAAAAGTCTGGAAAGAGATTCCAGAGGGAGATCTATTAGTTGCAAACAGTATTGAAGGAGATCTAACTCCAATACTAGATGGAATTGTAGAAACTCTACCAGCACCAAAGGGAGATCCTAGTGCTCCATTTCAGATGCAAATAACTTCTATTGAATATAATGAACATCTAGGAAGATACCTAATTGGAAAGATTGAGAACGGAGAAGTTAAGATCAATGACCCAATATTATTAACTTCCAAGAAAGAAGATTTTGAAAAGAAACAGGGTAGAGTAAAAGAGATTTTCATCAAAGAGGGACTTAGTTGGGAGAAAGTGGAAAGTGCTAGTGCAGGGGAGATTGTTGCAATTACTGGAACAGATTCTACAGATATAGGGGCAACTCTTTGCAGCATCAACGATCCTAAACCATTAGACGAGATAAAAATAACTCCCCCTTCAGTTAAGGTTAAATTTTCTGCTAATTCCTCTCCATTTGTAGGGAAAGAAGGGACCTTTGTTACAGCTAAACAGCTACAACAGAGATTAGAGCAAGAAAAGAATTTAAATATTGGGCTTAAAATAGAAAGAAGTGGAGGGAATAGTTATAACGTTTCTGGAAGAGGAGAGTTACAACTTTCTATCCTTGTAGAACAATTAAGAAGGGAAGGCTATGAATTTGAATTAGGAAAGCCAGAAGTCATTCTAAAAGAAATTGGTGGAGTTAAGCATGAACCTGTAGAGGAATTAAATATTGATGCTCCAGAGGAATATTTCAGCATTATAAACCAAGAGGTTAGTGATAGAGGTGGAACATTGTTAAACATAGAACAAGAAGAGGGAATAAACAGATTTGTTTTTAAAATCCCAACAAAGAAATTAATAGGTTTACACAGAGTTCTCATGAACTCTACTAAAGGAACTGCTGTCATTAACAGCTATATTGTTGACTACATACCATATAGAAAAGAACCACCTCTATTCCGTAAAGGTGTAATTATCTCTTCTGAGAGAGGTACCGCTTTAGATTACTCTTTGATGAGTATCCAAGAAAGAGGGAAGTTGTTTATAACTGGTAGTACAGAAGTTTACGAAGGAATGATTATTGGTATAAATAATCATGAAAATGACTTAGAGGTAAATCCATGTAAATCTAGAAAGAAAACTAATGTAAGAATGTCACATGCAGAGGTTACAGAAATATCTCTTAAATCTCCAATGCTTTTGACTACAGAATTTGCACTATCTTTTATAAAAAGTGATGAACTTATAGAAGTGACACCTAAAAACATTAGACTAAGAAAGAAGTTGTTAACAAGTACACAAAGAGTCTGGGCGAAAAGAAAGAATCTAACAGAGTACGCTAAAACACATTTAGAAGATTAAATTTCATAAATATTTTTACTTTCATAGAATCCCTAGAGGATTTAGAAGTTTGTTACTTAGATAAAAAGGAAGGGGGAGCTTAGCTCCCCCTCAGTTAACAATGTGTGTTTTGATTTAAAACCAAAACCTATTTTTGTTATCTATCTCCAAATGATCTTCTTTCTCCAGATTGCTCTCGAGCTTCAGATACATTAATAGGTCTTCCGTCGACTTCCTTTCCGTTTAGCTCTTCCAATGCTGTCTGAGCCTCTTCTTCAGTGGACATCGTAACGAACCCAAAACCTTTGGATCTGTTCTTCATCCTATCGATAATGACTACTGCCTCTTCGACAGTGCCAACCTCACCGAAAACCTCTTTAAGCTGTTCGTCTCTGACGTCCCAGCTAAGATTTCCTACAAATAATTTTTTACCCATTATTTATAAAAATAAAAATTAAATCCGCTACACCATTTATTTGGGAGATTACACTCTAAGCAGTCTACTCACGAAGAAAGCTTCCATAGCTAAGATCATTATAACACATAGATAAGAGGAAAGAAACAAGTCTCATAAGAAGATTAAGAAATCGCCCTTCCTGCAATAACTCCTGTAACAGCGGCACCCGTTATAGAGCCAGATAGACCCGCACCATCACCTGCCACATACAAACCCTTCAGCGAAGTTTCTAATTTCTTATTTGTTTTAACCTTTGAGGATCTGAACTTAACCTCAGGAGCATAGAGTAGGGTAGAACCAGAATTAACCCCTGGCATAACCTTATCTAGAATCTCTAATCCCTCAACAACATTGGTAACCACCCTGTATGGTAAGGCCATAGAGATATCTCCAGCTGTGTAATCTTTCAAAGTAGGTTCTACAAAAGATTTTGTTAGCCTGGAGGGTGTACTCCTTCTCCCAGATTTTAAATCTTCTAGGGTTTGAAGTATTGGCTTCCCTCCTCCAATTGTAGAAGCAACCTCTGCTATTGATTTAGCGTATGCTATTGTGTTTTCAACAGGTTTCGTAAGATTAACCTCACATACAAATGCAAAGTTAGAATTATCTGAATGATGATTAGAATTAGAATGACCATTTACGCATACGTAATTCTCATAATGTTCTGTAGCAACTAAACCGTTAGGACAACTACAGAAGGTCCTAACAATATCGTGATATGTTCTAGTTCTAACTCTATAAACAATTTCATAGAAAGTTTCAGCATGAACCTTCATAATAGCAGCTGGGAATTCTACTCTCACCCCAACCTCTACCTTGTCATACATATACTTAATATCGTATTTATCACATATCCCCTGTAGCCATCGAGCATTATATCTTCCAGGAGCTAACAATACATTTCTACCCTCTATCTTGCCCTTATTCTTATTTCCCTTTAACTTAACCCCTTTTAGTTTCCCCTCCTTTAGTAGTAAATCTTCTACCTCACATTCATCATAGATATCTACTCCCTTCTCTAAGAAATACTCCTGGAAATTTAAAATTACTTTCTTTAACTTGTCAGTACCTACATGCCTTGCCTTTCTTACTACTAATTCGACATCATTCTTCTGTGCTTCAAATACAAGCTTCTGTAGATTCTTGTTCTCCTTGGGATAATATTCAGAATCGACCCCAAATTCGGTAAGAATTTTATCTACATAATCTAAGACCTTCTGATATTTACCCTTTGGCAGGATATGGAATGCCTTCTCGTGGGATAGAGTAGCGGTAAGTGTTAGCTTCCCATCCGAGAAAGTACCAGCCCCACCTATACCACACATTACTTCTTGAGGTTTTCTTTTACCAATAATTTTACCCCTGTCAACAAGAGCAATTTTAAGTTTGGATTTTTTTTGGAGAAGAGAATAACAAGCAAATAAACCTGCAGGACCTGCACCAACGATTACCACATCGTACTGCATAGATAGTAGCGGTTATCTTAACAATCCATTGTATATAGGTTCTGAACATAATACAAGAACAAGCAAGAGTCTTAATGTAAATGCTCTATGCTCCTATGACAACAACCTTTCTATGTGCTACAATATTTTGAATATGTAAATTTAATGCCCCTATCTTTATGAAGAATAATCAAGGATATAAGTTACTTGGTATCGCAATCCTTTCCTTCGGAGTCGTTCTTATTTCCCTCTTCTTCATAATGCTTTTTGCCAAAGATCCTGTAGATAATACAGAGGAACTTTCTTTTACCTCTGAATACATCGCACAACAGAGCCAAGATCTTGCGACAGAAATTGTTCCCGAACAAATCCCAGAAGGGCCGGAAATAAATCCCGTAAAACAAGGAGAAATAAAAGAGGATGAAAATAGGAAAGTCGTAAGTTTTAAGAATGATTTGTCCGAGACAGAGAAAACAAGAATAGAAGAAGCATATTTAGTAGAGTTCACACAAGAAGGTAGTATTAATGGTGTTTATACAGTAGTAATTACCGGAGAGAGTGATGTTAGTAAACTAGAGGAAGATGCCACTGTAGAAAGTGTGGAAACAGATATCCCTGTTAAAATGGCCGCAGATGTTATTGACTGGGGAGTCTCCAGAATTGGAGCAGATAAGATATGGGACACAGCAACAGGGATAGGCGTTACAGTAGCCGTTATAGATACCGGGATTGAAATGACTCACCCTGACTTACAAGGAAAAGTTACAAAAGGCTATGACTTTGTTAATGACAAGGAAAGCCCAGAGGACGACAATGGCCATGGAACACATGTAGCAGGGATAGTAATGGCGGCACGAAACAATACCGGTGTTGTTGGAGTGAGTCATGGGACTTCGGTTATGCCAGTTAAAGTATTAAATTCAGCTGGCTCTGGATATATATCCGACGTGGCCAAAGGTATTTACTGGGCTACAGACAATGGTGCCCAGATAATTAATCTAAGTCTAGGTGCCCCTGTAGATACAGATGTCCTAAGAAGAGCCGTAAATTATGCTTCTAGTAAGGGAGTGCTTCTGGTTGCAGCTGCTGGTAACGAATACGGTGCACCGTGCCAGTATCCCGCAGCCTATGGCAATGTTATTTGTGTAGTTGCTACAGACAGTTCAAACAGGCTAGCAAGCTTCAGTAATGTAGGAGGGGAATTAGCTGCCCCCGGGGTTTCTAACTATTCTACCTTCTTAGGAGGAACCTACAGATACCTAAGTGGAACAAGTATGGCAGCACCACATGTCGCAGGAAGTCTTGCCTTGCTTAGAGGAATTTGTACAGACTGCACATCATCTGAGCTCATTGGAACACTAAGAGATACCGCAGTAGACCTTGGTGCTGAAGGTACAGACATAATCTTCGGTTATGGTCTTGTAGATCTTAGAGCTGCCGCCGAGGAATATCTTAATATCCCAGAGGAAGAACAACTTCCAGACGAGACAGACGAAGTAACAGAAGAGACACCAGATGAAGAAACTGCTCCAACAGCAGGAAGAGGAAACATTGAGAGGAAGGAACCAACTTCCGTAAAACAGAAGCCTGTCATAACAAAACCGGAGAAAGATAAAAACGATAGGTATACGATGACTGCGATCGAAGACGTTGAAATAGAATGTAGGTTAGAACCAGTAATTGAGAATGCTGAATACGAGAAAACTGTCATATATGTTAATAACAAGCCTGTATACACAACCACAGAAACCGAGGACACTTACACATTGGAGTACGAAGATTTCGATGGCGTTCAACAGTTCGTAAAAGTAACTTCCCATTTCACAAACTGCACACAGCCCCAAGTTCATGACGACCTCATAATAGACAGAGCCAAAGTAATGAGATTAAATCCAAGTAGAAGTATTTTAGAAAGAGGAAGACAGGTCCTAGGGATCTCTTCATCTATTCCTTTCAAAGGGATATTTAATTTTTGGTGGTAGATTAATATGGGAATACTTGTAATTTTAGGAACTCTTGTTGCCCTAGTGGTCATCTTACTCCTCATTGGGGTGATACTACCAAGTGGAAGCACCTCTGATGAGGATGATGAAGATACAGATGCTTTCGAAGGGTCAGAGGAGTAATTGTGATATACTTCCTACTATGTCAAAACAACTGAAGATATATACAATAGAAGACAAAGAGGAAGAGAAAAGACTAAGGGAAAAAAGCACTCCTGTAAAGGAAGAGCAATTTAAAGATCCTAAGTTCCAAGAGTTTTTAGATAACTTACTCTACACAGCCCTCCATAGCGAAGAACAGGACAACGTTCCTGCCGGTGGGATAGCAGCTCCTCAGGTAGGTAAAAACATAAGAGCCTTCTACACACTAAATTACGACACAGATAAGTGGCAATTATTTATAAACCCAGAGATAACACCGATAGGATTTAGTAAAACCTCAACCATTGAAGGGTGCCTCAGCGTTCCTAATATCGAAGGAGAGGTCTTAAGATACAGGAAGGTAAAGATTAAATACCAGGATAAAGACGGAAAGTGGAAAACAAAGAAATTAAAAGATATAAATGCAATAGCAGTACAGCATGAACTCGATCACTTGGAAGGAGTTCTTTTCATTGATAAAATGAAAAAGTAAAATAAATTTAACTGTCCCAGAATGAAAAACCTGAAAATTAATAAAAACTCCTTGCTACAGTTGTTAGCAATCTTTACTGTTTTCTCCCTTGCTACCATAGTGGTTGCACCCACAGGGAATGTTTTCGCACAAGACATAGCAGAGCTTGAAGAAAAAGAAGTCGAGAGAAAAGAAGATTTCTTACAGCAGCTTCTCCTAGATATCCCAGAAACAACAGATAATCCTAGCCACATAATAACTTTCGTAGATCCTTCAGATGACAATAGTGGGGTAGAGTTAGAGATAGATGAAGGAGGTTTTGAGAAAATTTCAAGTCCTTATACTTTACCAGCACTAAGCATTGGTCAGCATGAACTAAAGTTTAGATTTGTTGACAAATATGGTTCAACACAAATACTTGAGAAAGAGATGATTGTAATTCCACGCCCACCAATAATGAATTCCCCTCTATTTGAAGAAGCTTTACTTAAACTCTCAGGAACTGGCTTGTCAAATTCAGACTTGGTCTTAATTCTTTCTTCAGGTAAAAACATTTCTGTCGAGGAAACAACCATAGACACACAAGGTAATTGGGAGATATCAATAAGCGACGAGGAACTAAGTGAAGGAGTCTATACATTCTCAGCATTCACAAGGAGAAATGGGTATGCAAGTAATTTGTCAGAATCTTTAACCTTTGAGGTTGGAGAATCCAGCAATATAAGTTTCAATAATGACAAGGAGATATACTTTAGCTTTAAGGACCTCTCTCTTGAAAATCTTGGGACTACAATATCACAAAACATTGACCTAGGACTTCTTGTAGGTGGTGCTTTTATCCTTGGCTTTGTAATATGCCTTCTAATAACTTCACTAGTTAAGGGTAGTATCGACAATAAGACGATTAAAAGCTTTGAGAAGAAGATGGAACAAAATGGAATGGGGAAAAAGGAAGTGACACTTAAAGAAAAGCTCTCACAGAAAGCAGAACCAGAGGAGAAGGAAAAAGAGGTTAAAGAAGAAAAGAAGACAAAAAAAGAGAAGAACAAAAAGAAGAAGAGTAAAACTGAAAAGATTTTAACAAAAGTAGATTTTCTAAAAGATTATAAAAAGTTCGATCCTGATGATACAGAAGGGAAAGAGAAAGATAATATAGAAGTGAAGGTTACCTCAAAGTCATAGTTTTCGTGATAAAATATCCTTGTTAAGAAACCATGCCAGGATGGTGAAATTGGCAGACACGCTACGTTCAGAACGTAGTCCTAGCAATAGGGTGGGGGTTCAAGTCCCCCTCTTGGCACCACCATTAAATCTGTTGAGGATTAACAGTATGAGATGAGGTTAACTATTTATTCTAATACCCACTCCTGGATATTATTAAATCTTTGGTAAGAATAATTTACATTTGAGAAGTCTATACCTTTTACTTTCTCCTTTACATAATAGGAGAACTGAGGGTTGTATAAGAAGATGACAGGAGCATCCGCTATTAAATATTTCTGAAACAGATCATATTTCTCCTTCCTATCCTTTCTCTCCATTGTCTTCCTAGCATCTTCCAAAAGGATATCCACTCTCTCATAGGCATAACCAGAGATATTTAGATCAGGGTAGCTAGATTTAAGTGAGTGCCACAGATTATATTGATCTGGATCAATTGTAGTTTCAACCTCATAAAGAAGAAGATCAAAATCGCGGGTAGCAATAATCTCTTGAGTAATCTGGTTGTATGTAAGCTTCTCGCTTTTTAGAACAACACCTTCCTCCTTCAGCAACTCCTTAAGAGTAGATACAAGTCTTTCATTTGTAATACTGTCAAAATAGCTAAGTGTAAAAGAAAGGATTTCACCATTCTCTGCTTCAAAAAAGCCTCCTTCCTCACTCTTAGTATAACCAAGGTTCTTAAAATACTCAGCAGCTTTTTCTGGGTTATAATTGTAATACTCTATCTCCTCATTAAAAGCCCATGATGTCTCTGCAAATGGCCCTTTTCTTACAACACCACCAATATTAGAATCCTCTATTAACCTTTCCTTATCTATAATATAACTGAGTCCTATTCGTATATCCTTCCCTTCAAGTGTCTCTTTTCTAGTGTTGAAAAATATTAACTTAGTACGATAATCCTCAACCTGCTTGAACTCTTGAAGATTAGAGTACTCTTCTGTGAAAGAGAGCAGATCCTTATCCCATGCTCCTATAGCATCCAGAGCTCCTATTCTAAAGGACATCTCAAGAGTCTCTTGGTCAGGAAAGACCCTAAGAACAATATTATTAATGGAGGGATCTATGGAATCATATTCATTATCTTGTAGATAAACAGAGTTCTGTTCTGTCCTAGTAACTTTATACCTACCACTTCCTATTGGATACCTTGCAAACATATTAAAAGGCAACTCTTCAAGTCTCTCTTCCTCTAGCCTATGCTTTGGAACAATAAACTGAGAAACTGCCTCAAAAAATGTTGGATTAGGCTCCGGGAGTGTAAAGCGGACTGTCTCATCGTCAACCTTCTCTACATCAACCCCTATAAGAGAAATTCCTACTGAGTCAAAACCATAATCCTCTGCCAATGTTTTTGCAATTGAAAAAGTAAAAACAATATCGTCTACAGTAACTTCCTCACCATCTTGCCAATACAAATTCTCTTTTATGGTAAATTCGTAAGCCATGTCGTCTTCCACAAATTCCCACTCACTAGCAACACCTGGGAGAGGTTGTCCCTCATCGTCGATATATACTAACTTGTCAAAAACTAACTTCTGCACTGTCTTATCTACATAATTCACCGACATAAACAAAGGGTTAAATGTTGATATCGCACCTACAGAACCCTCTACAAAAGTGTCATTCACTTTGGAGTCATCCATAATCCTTGCGACAGCATCAGATTGAAGAAAACTAGCTATTAGAAAGCCAACAACAAGAAAAAGGATTGTGTAACTGAAGGGGATACTGTTCTTAAAACCTCTCCATAGAAACTTTGGATAATTCCACCAATAATCCCTAATATCAACCTTCTTCTTTTCCTCCTTAAGTTTCTGGCCACTTCCTTCCTGTATACCTAAAAGAGCCTCTTTCATTGAGACCTTATCACTATTCTTTTTCTTATGAATTGATACTTCTTTTACTCTTACCTCTTTGTTCTCCTTCTTTTTCTTTTTTTCTTTCACTTTGAAACTAACTCCTGAATATTTATATACAAATGTCTTCTCTAAAGAAGTTATTCTGCATACTTAAGTATTGCTAAAGAGAGGAAGACTAGAACAGCTATTAAGAAGATTGTGAAGTAGTAAAGAAACTTTTCTAAACCTCTCTTTGTTCTAAATACCTCACCACCTCCTCCAAACATCTTACCTAATCCCTCAGCTCTATTTTGAAGTAAAATACTAACTACAAGTATTCCACAAACAATAATCTGTGACACCAAAAGTATTTTTGTTAAATTGTCCATACCGTATTATACATCAAATTAACTTATTTTTAGAGAAAAGAAATTTACTTAGAAGAATCGAGAGCTTTGTATATTGAACATAGAAAAGAAGAGAAAACAGAGAAGAACAGAATTGAAATTATAGGTGTTACTTCAAATTCAGAGATTTGTAATTCCCCCATATCCAACCCTGCAAAGGTATAGGATTCTATGTAAAAACCAACCATAAAAAGCTTCAGAAGGTAAATAATACCTACCAATAGTAGGGTAGTCATAAGGAAAAAGGTTGGGAAATTACATTTAATAGTCAAGAAATTAAGTACAGGGCATGCAATCATCACCGTAAAGCTGAGTATTAATATAGTAAGGATCAAGTAAGATGAGCTCTCGGGTAATATTAAAGATTCCGAGAAAAAGCTAAAAACAAAAAACAAAATTAATGAATAAACAAACAGAGACCTTATTACTTCTTTCATACTATTAATATATCATAAAGTGATACCTATCTGTAAAGAGATAATCCTTTCAAAATATATAAATATGCCCTTTATGTATCTCTAGAAATTCATATGCTATACTTTTAAATATATCTGCCCATATGAAAAATTTTTCTAAAACAAAAATAATAGCCACAATAGGACCTTCTTCATGGGATAAGAACATCCTGGAAGAAATGTATGACAACGGCATGGAAGTCGCGAGGATTAATGCCTCTTTTGCAGACAAAGCAGAGGTTGAAAGAGTAACAAAGACCTTAAGAGAAGTGTCCCCAAGAATTGCAATAATGTTAGATACTCAAGGAACAAAGGTAAGGGTTGTTGGCGTTGATAAAGAGATTTCGATAGAAGGCAAAGTCTCTCTTTCCTCCGCCAATCAATCAGTCCCAAACAGTATAAAGATATCTTATGCAGACCTACACAATACAGTAACAAGAAACACTAAGATTCTTCTTGATGATGGGACTATTAAACTTAATGTTTTAGATATTAAGGGCTCTGAGATTATCTGTGAGGTACTCCAACCAGGCATTCTAAAACCTAATAAAACAGTAAACATTCCTGAAATAGATCTGAATTTCCCCATTTTTACTGAGAAGGATGAGGTAGATATTAAAACCGCAATTGAAAACAAATTAGACTTTATCTGTGTATCTTTCGTAAGAAATGCACAAGATATTCTCTATGCTCGAGAGCTAGTAAAGAACAGTAAACTTAAGATAATTGCAAAGATTGAGAACAGGGCAGGATTAGAGAATTTTGATGAAATTCTTGAGAAGGCAGATGGAATTATGATTGCACGAGGTGATCTAGGTGTTGAGACACCGTTAGAGAACATCCCAATATTACAAAAGCAAATGATTTTTAAATGCCGCTCTGTTGGCAAACCTGTTATTGTTGCGACCCAAATGCTTGAATCTATGAGAGAGAATAGCAACCCAACAAGAGCAGAAGTTTCGGATGTGGCGAATTCTGTCATGGATGGAACTGACACCTTGATGCTGTCTGCAGAGACCTCAACGGGCAAACATCCCGTTCAAGCAGTTAAAACAATGACCCAGATTGCAAAGAATACAGAAAATGTTATGCAACTGACAACGATATATGGTAGAACCTCTTGTAGTAGAGAAGTAGACGAGATTTGTAAGAGTGTTGCAACACTTTCTGAGAGTATTCCCCTAAAAGGAATCGTAGTTATTTCAGACCAAGAAGGAACAGTTGGAAGTATAACAAGACATCGACCGAATGTACCTATCTGGTCAATTAGTTCCTCTATCTCCCGAATAAGACAAGACTTGCTATACAGAGGAGTAAAAACTTATCACATTAAAGATCTTCCAGATGATAGAGATGAAAGTGCAATACTTGCCATACAAACGATTTATACCCATGGAGAGTTGGATTTAAGTGACAAAATTGCTATTATTAGTGGCAGTTCAATAAGAAACAAGGATAGTGACATAATCCTTGAGATTGTCACTATAAAGGACATATTGAACCAGTAATGGTGACGTAGCCAAGCTGGTTAAGGCCGTGGTCTGCAAAACCACTATCACGGGTTCGAGTCCCGTCGTCACCTAATCCAAATTCCAGAGAGATTATTCTATTGCACAATTGAAAAATATCACTGTTTGGATTAAAATAGCACAATCTTAGCCGGGATGGCGGAATAGGCAGACGCGCGGGACTTAAAATCCCGTTCTAGAAATAGAGTGAGGGTTCGATTCCCTCTCCCGGCACCACACTGAAAACATTAATCTGCATCTTGAAATTTATCTGGATCTTCATTTCCACACTTAGGACAAACCTTTAACCTAACAGCTCCCTCATAAACATAACCACATACTAAACACTTCCATCTGAGCCAACGAGTATCTAAATCTTCTGGTGCAGCCTGATTTAAATCATAACCTAGCTTCTGTGCAGCAATTGAATTCTCCTCTTGAGAATTCTGGTTATTAGGATTATTTGTATCTTCAGGATTGCTCTGTAGCTGGTTCGGATCTCTCTCATTATTTTTTAAGATATTGTCCATTCTCTAATTTTTTTAAAATTAAATTAAATGTCTCTTCCTCATTCATATTTGAGGAATCAATAACAATGTCGTTGTATAACTCTGGCTTGGTGTAATCCACACCATATAGTTTAAAATATCTTTCCTTATCCAACTTCCATCTTTTCTTTAGATTCTTCCTCTCCCTTATGGACATCCTAAAT
>Ga0334893_1000691_pt1 | contig 40861 bp, 40 predicted proteins | sample GraSluR3_MG_5_FD_207218 | JGI IMG/M metagenome (GOLD analysis project Ga0334893, IMG submission 207218) | Sludge microbial communities from methane-producing bioreactor in Wageningen University, Netherlands - Granular Sludge_09_05-R3 | ecosystem: Engineered > Bioreactor > Anaerobic >...
CCGGGGGATCCTAGTCTAGAATTTGTCGTAGTATATCAGTTCTTCAGGCATTCCCTTCTCTGTTAGGCTCTTTACGACACTGTCGATCATAGGTTCATTACCGCAAAGGTAGGCCTCCTTGCCTTCCCCTTCCTCCAGCATCTCATCGATGGCGTTGTTGACACGTCCCTTGAAGCCATCCCACTCATCCTCTTCTCCAACACGTGATAGGCAAGGGATGAACTGGAAGTCTGGAAGATCCTCCTCCAGCTCCTTGAAATAATCCAGCATAAAGAGGTCTGAAGGAGTCTTGGCTCCAAAGTAGAACCTTGCCTTCCTGTTGATCCCCTTTGATCTCATGAAGTTCAGAAGGGACAGTATGGGTGCTACTCCGGTACCAACTGCCACCATGACCATTTCCCTGTCGTTGTCCTGGTAGTAGAAGTCTCCAAAGGGTCCGTTTATGGTTACCTTGTCCCCCACCTCAAGATGGTGGTGAACGTAGGTTGTTGCAATACCCTCAGGCACAAAGCCTATTACAAGCTCAATGTATTCCTTCTCCAGTGGAGATGAGGCTATTGAGTAGGCCCTGTATACCTCTTCGTCGTTTCCTTCGTAGAGAGGTGCCTTAAGCTGCACATACTGGCCAGGCTTGAAGCTGATCTCCTCTCCCTCCGGCAGCTTGAATCTAAGCTTCTTGATAACATCGGTCAAATCCTCGATTGCCTCCACTGTAGCTTCGAATTCCTTTACATTGAAAAGCTCCTCAGGTATCTGGATCCTGATGTCCTGCTTGACCTTGCACTGGCAGGAAAGTCTGACATTGTCTGCAAGCTCCTCCTCGGTCATGAAGGGAGTCTCTGTTGCAAGAACAGGACCTCCACCTTCAAGGACCTGAACCTTGCAGTAGCCGCAGGTACCCTTTCCACCACAGGCTGAAGGGATGAAAATCTTCTCCTCTATAAGCGTGGATAGCAGGGATGAACCTCCGTTAACTGTAAACTGCTTGTCATCGTTTATTGTCATGGTCACCTGACCGTAGTTTCCGATTGTCCTGTCAGCAATTGTCAAGAGTACAGCGAACAATGCCGTTATAATGGAAAGTGATACGGTTGAGATTACTATTGAACTCATCTAATCCCCCCCTAAGATATTTGTACGATTCCGGAGAAACCGATAAATGCCAATGCCATCAAACCTGTAACAATCAGGGTGATGCCAGGGCCTTCAAGTCCCTTTGGAACGCTTGCTCTCTTGAGCTTCTGTCTTATTCCCGCAAGGGCAACAATTGCAAGGGTCCAGCCAAGACCCGATCCAACTGCAAAGCCGAATGACTGCAGGAATGTGTAGTCACGGATCACCATAAACAGGGATACACCAAGGATGGCACAGTTTACGGTTATTAGCGGAAGGAATATACCAAGTGCATAGTAAAGATTAGGTATGTACCTTTCCAGGATCATCTCTATCAGCTGTACAAAGGCAGCTATACTGATGATGAATATGATGAACCTCAAAAACTCAAGATTGTATGGAACCAGCAGGTAATGGTAAACCAGGTAGTTAATTATTGAGGTACCTGCAAGTACAAAGGTTACAGCCTGTCCCAGACCCAGTGAAGTGTTGATCTCCTTGGAAACTGCAACAAAGGAGCACATTCCCAGGAAGTTGGACAGAATCATATTGTTTGTGAATATTGCCGCTATGAATATTACAAATGGATTCAGTTCAATCATGATTTAGCCCCCTCACTTTGATGCTTTTCCCTTAAGTTATATGCAATCCAGATTGCAATGGCCAACAGGAAGAATGCGCTAGGTGGCATTATCATGATTGTCCATGCAGTCCACCAGTCTCCAAATATCTGGATTCCGAACAGACTCCCGAATCCTAGAAGCTCTCTGAAGAATGCTATAAACAGAAGCACTCCAGTGTATCCGATCCCGTTTGCAACTCCGTCATAGAATGCCGGAAGGGGTGGGTTCTTCTGTGCATAGGCCTCAGCACGTCCCATTATTATGCAGTTTGTTATGATCAAACCTATGTAGGGTCCAAGAGCCTTGCTCATTTCAGGCATGTATGCCTTAAGGAATATATCCACCATTATTACATATGCTGCTATGATAAGAACCTGAACCATCATCCTTATGTGCTTTGGTGTGTAATGTCTTATTGCGGAAATGGTCAGGGATGAAAATGCCGTTACAAAGGTCAGTCCAATACCCATTACAAGGGAGTTGACCATCAGGTTGGTTACGGCAAGGGCAGAACAAATTCCGATCAGCTGTCTTAGGATCGGGTTGTCAAGCCATACACCCATTGAAAAAATCTCTCCAGTCTTCTGTTTTGCCATGACCTATTCCCCCCTTCTTTCCTGCAAGAAGCTATGAATGTCGTCATTCATAAAGTTTGCAACAGATTTTGATGTCAAGGTGGCTCCAGCTATTGCATCAACGTTGCCGCCAGGTGCAGGATTGTACACCACATACTCCCCTTGGGAAGACTCCGATATGTCAAGTTCTCTGAACTGACTGAGGAAATCCTCCTCCTCGATCCTTCCTCCAAGTCCAGGGGTTTCAGACTGCTGGGTAAAGGTAAGACCAAGTATGGTACTGTAGTCCTCTGAAATTCCCACATATCCAACTATGCTTCCCCACAGGCCGGACCCTGCAACAGGAAATGCGTAGCCCTCAATGGAATCCCCTTCCTGGTATATGTAAACATCATCCTCCAGGGTTATCTTTTCATTGAAAAGGCGGTCAACCCCCTCCACACTGCTGTCCTCAAAGTCTATGTCGAATACGTAAAGTATCTTTGTCTGCAGCTCGTACTCCTCATTTGCTGCCACCCTCTCTGCTGTTGAGTAGTCCATGTAGGCCAGTACAAAGGTGAAAATGGCAGTTAGTAGAGCCATGAAAACTATTGGGTACCAGAATGTCTTTTTCATGCTGTCACCTCTTTCTTGCCTTCAGCCTTTTCCTTCCTGTAATTCTTGTATGCCTTGACGCTTTCATCGATGATTGGTGAAAAGGTGTTTCCAACCAGTATTGCAAACATGACCCCTCCTGCAAACAGGGCAAATCCCCTTATTATTACAGTTACCACACCGATTATTATTCCGTAGATCCACTTGCCTTCCTTGGTCTTGGTTCCTGAAACAGGGTCAGTTGCCATAAACACCGTACCGAAAAGGAAGCCTCCTGCAACCATTCCATAAAGTGGGTTTGGAACCGATGGAACCCCTGCAAGGTATAGGATTGTGCTAAGTGCATTGAATCCAACCAGACAGCCTGCCATAATCTCCCATGATGCAACCTTCTTGTAGATTAGGTAGGCTCCCGCAAGAAGAACAATGATTGCACTTGTCTCTCCGATTGATCCCGATACGTTTCCAATAAGCAGGTCCATAAACGGAAGGGTTGCCCCCGAGTCCCTATATAGTAGCATTGGGGTTGCCGTTGAAACCATCTCAATTCCCTGGTTTAGGTATGTAGCAAAGCCTCCCGGGAATCCCATGGACGGGTTTGTCCATTGAATTGTAAGGGGCTCTGGGAATGAGACATAAACAAAAGCCCTGGCAACCAAGGCAGGATTGAAAATGTTCTTTCCGAAGCCTCCAAAAACCATCTTGCCGAATAGTACACCAAAGACAATCCCCACAGCCGCTATCCAGAATGGCGTTGACGGCGGCAGGGTCATTGTATATAGAAGCACTGTAATCAGGACCGCCTCCGAAATCTTTTTGTTGTTCTTCTTTTCGTAAAGGTATTCCGTTCCTATACCAAATACTCCAACCACAAATAACAATAATAATACCCTCAAACCGAAATAATATGTAGCCACCAGCAGAAGTGGAATAAGTGAGACTATTACCGTTCTCATCATTTTCTGCTTAATAAAATATTTTGACACCAGATCTGAAAACAAAAGATCACCTCCAAGTTGATATAAGTAATAAATTCCATACTATATTAATACCACATTTTGGATGATTAATTCAATATTATTTAGATACACAAAACTATTATGATATTATTACATTATTTAGTGGTATAAATGAAAACGAGGTGATAAAAGGATGAAAACATTTGAGAAATACAGTATTCAAGGCCTGGAGCTGAACAACCGGATAGTCATGCCCCCCATGTGCATGTACTCAAGCGACGACACGGGAACTGTAAAGGAATTCCACAGAATGCACTATGGAGCAAGAGCCCTGGGTGGTGCAGGACTGATAATTCAGGAGGCAACTGCCGTTGAGCCCAGGGGAAGGATATCCGACAGGGATTTGGGACTTTGGTCTGACGACCATATCCAGGGAATGTCGGACCTGGTGGAGATAATAAAGGGCTACGGAGCAAGGGCAGGGATCCAGCTTGCCCATGCAGGCAGAAAGTCAGAGTCAAAATCCGATATACCCGTGGCACCATCGGCGATACCCTTCTCAGAGGATTACAGAACCCCCAGAGACCTTGGCATTGATGAGATAAAGACAGTGGTGGAAAGCTTCAAGGCTGCCGCCAAAAGGGCCCTTCTTGCAGGCTATGACCTTTTGGAGATCCACGCAGCCCACGGCTATCTGATACACGAGTTCCTCTCCCCCATTACCAACAAAAGGGAGGATATGTATGGAGGCTCACTGGAGAACAGGACAAGATTCCTCAGGGAGGTACTGGAGGCAGTCAAAGAGGTATGGCCGGATGACATGCCCCTTATAATAAGGGTTTCAGCCACCGACTACCTGCCCGGCGGGATAGATGGAGATGAGATTGTAAGGATTGTGGACCAGGTGAAGGAAATGATCCATATGGTACATGTGAGCACCGGAGCAATCGCCCCTGCCCAGATGAACCTGTATCCGGGATATCAGGTTCAGTACGCTGACAGGATAAGGAAGGAATGCCAAATACCCACAATTGCAGTTGGTCTTATCAAGGACCTGGACCAGGTGGAGGAAATCCTCCAGAACGGTCGTGCTGACCTTGTTGCCCTGGGAAGGGAGATCCTCAGAAATCCAAACTGGGTTCTCAACAAAATGCACAGCCATAGAATTGAAACCAGATACCCTGACCAGTACTTCAGGGCCTATAGATAAGGGCAAAGAAAAACCCACCTTGCGGAATTAAATTCCGTAAGGTGGGTTTTAAGTCTCTTAGTAGATTTCCACTGGATACTTGATCTTAAGTCCTGATATCTTGTTCTGATACTTCTCTTCCTGCTTTCTTGCAAGAACCTGCTGCTGAACCTGGTCCTTGACATCCTCGAAATTAGGCTCATCCGCTTCGTTCTTGGCATCAACCTTGATGATGTGGTAACCGAACTGAGTCTTTACAGGCTCTGATATTGAACCGATCTCCATGTTGAAGGCCGCTTCCTCAAACTCCGGTACCATCTGGCCTCTGCCAAACTCGCCCAATGCTCCTCCAGCTTCCTTTGAAGGACATGATGAATAGTTTGCTGCAGCTTCCTCAAATGCAAGTCCCCCGTTTAGCTCCTGGATTATCTCCTTGGCCTTGTCCTCGTCATCAACGAGAATATGGCTTGCCTTAAGTGTTTCAGGCTGGCTGAATGCAGCCTTGTTCTCCTGGAAGAACTCCTTCATCTCTTCCTCCTGGGCATCGATTCCCTCAACAAGCTTGCTGAAGGCATAGCCCTTGAGAAGGTTTTTCTCAGTTGCTTGGAGGGTCTCCTTGAACTCAGGCTCCTGGTTCATGTTCTGGTCAATTGCATCAAGATAAAGAAGCTCTTGATTCACCAGTTCCTCAATAACTCTCTTTATTCCCTCTGGGGATTGAAACTGCATGGCCACCTGAGGTCCCATGTCGTTAAGGAACTTCAGAACGTCCCCTCTTGATATTTCCTTGCCGTTAACTACTGCAACCAATTGTTGGTCAGTCATCTAATCTCTCCTTTTAAATATATTCCTCTAAACCTTAACACAGGCTCAAGGCCTTGTCAAACCTCCATACACAAAGAAAACCTCCTGGATCAGTCCAGGAGGTTTATTGGTCTTAATTAGATTACTGTTATATCTTCTGCTTGAAGACCTTTTTGACCTTCTACTACGTTAAACTCAACTTCTTGACCTTCTTCAAGAGTCTTGAAGCCGTCTTTTTGAATTTGTGAGTAGTGAGCAAATACGTCGTTGCCTTCCTCAGTTGTAATAAATCCAAACCCTTTTTCTGCGTTAAACCATTTTACTGTACCTTTCATTGCATAACCTCCAAAAATTTATTTATTTCTTTAATTCATGTAACCTTTACAACAATAAATTTGAGTTATACTCTGAAAAGGTAAACCAAAATTGTTGTTTCTTTTTATTACTCCTGAATTAAAGCTCATGTTCATAATAACACCTTTAGGGCCAAATTGCAAGGGATTTTTGCCAATTTACTAAAAATTACCGGAATTCATATGCTTTTCTGACAATTTTACTTGTTGAACAGTCTAACCCTGTCCTTCAACACATTTTCGAAGTCAAACAGGTGCCTTTCATACTCCTTGTCCATATATGGCGAGCTGAGAATGAAATCTGCCGATGCCCTGTTGTTTGCAACGGGGATGTCATAAAGGACCGCAATCCTTAGAAGGGCCTTTACATCTGGATCATGGGGCTGTGCCTCCAAAGGATCCCAGAAGAATATCATGAAATCTATTGCTCCCTCGGCAATCCTGGCACCCACCTGCTGGTCTCCCCCAAATGGTCCGGACATGTAGCCTCTTACTGGAAGTCCGGTCCTCTCCTCGATCAGCCTTGATGTTGTCCCTGTTCCAACAAGATGATGCCCTGAAAGTATCTCCTTATTCTCCCTCACCCATTCAATCAGCTCCTTCTTCATGTTGTCATGGGCAATCAGGGCGATTTTCTTCTTTTTCCCCAGTATTGAGCTTGCTCCTACCATCCGCATCTCCTCCTCATGATATGATTGTACCACAGGTGAAAAATATTTCCATGAAAAACAATTAAAATGCAATATTTATCCTTACTGTTTTTCAGTTTTGTGATAGAATATAACTAACATACTATAAGAAGGAGTGATCCCATGAATCCAATGATTCAGAAATTTGTAGATCAGAAGTTTATGACACAGGACCAGGGTGAGTACATCGAGGCTGCAATAATGAACAAGGAGTCAATCGTTGTTTCCGGACACAGATCAGCTGGAATAAGACCACTGATGGCTTCACTGATGGCCGTTGCAAAGAAGGAGTTCTCAAACGTACAGGTCAAGGGCTTTGAGGACCTTGAGAAGGAAACAGAGTTCTTCCTTATTCCAGGACTTGACAATATTGATTTTGAAAAGCTAGTTGGGGATGCCATCGGAGTTGAGGGAACTGCATTCGTTTCACTTAAGGAGCCTGAGCATCCAGTATCACTAATGAAGGTAATGAAGGCCAACTTCAAGGCAGGCAAGGCTGTTGGAAAGAAGATCCACACCCTGGAGTGCATCAAGGTTGACGACGTGCCGGTTCTTGATAAGATCACAATGATGGTCCTCAATGAAAAGGGAAAGATTGAAAAAACAGACTTCTAGATTATTCTAGAAGTCCTTTTTCTGCCCATTTAGTATAGCCCTGCGCATTTGTTTCTCCATCAACTGAAATTACATGGTCAATATGACCTGATTCTCCCTCTTTTTCAGCCCAGCCTACAGTAAAGGAATCCCCCAGGAGAACCTCCTTCTTATATACTATCCCAAGCCTTTTAATTCTCATGTTTCCCAGGATCTCCTTATCAAGCCCCTCCTGCATCCACTCAATGTAGCGGATGTTGTTTACATGGTCGTTGTTGTCGATATCACTTCTTCTGACCCTGTAGGGTTTTGACTCCACAATATCCTCATGGACCTCCTTCATTTCAGTGAAATGTGGGAAATTGAATTCCTCAACGAAGCTGTAGCTCCTTTGTATATCCTCAGGGATCCTCTTTGGTCTCCTCTTTTCAATATCAAGGAAGAGCCATTTTGTGGTTGCCTTTGCTAGAAGGTCCCCCTCTTCACCTGTCAGGACGAATTCCCTGGTGGCATAGAATCTGTCAAAGCCCGATGTCCAGGTTCCAACCCTCACCCTATCCTTTGCCCTTGGATACTTGAGTATCTCAGCCTCCCAACGGAGAAGCATCCATGCATGTCCATTGCTGGACAGGTCCTCAAAACCCACCTTGAGACTGTCCGAGTGCCAATTTGATGTTTCAGCCATATATGCCAGTATATTTTCAGGCTTAATGTAGCCTTCCCTGTCTGTATCGTAGTATGGTATGGTAAACTCTTTCCAATATTTGCTCATTTTTCATCCCTCCAAGGGATATTATACATTAAAATAATTGTATAGGAAACGATGCAAATGAAAAACATCCCTGAAATATCAGAAGCTTTCCGATTTTCAAGGATGCTTTTTTAGTTGAAGCAACCATCAAGGTTATACTTCACTTCAACTATTCATATTCTTTTTTCTTGAAGCAAATTCCAAGTCCCATCAAAGCTATCCCTATACTCGCAAATAACATTGATCCATGTGAACCTGTTCTTGGTAATGTGGCTTGTGGTACTGGTTCTTCTACCACTTCTACAATTGGTTCTGGTGGTGTCTCAGGAATTGGTTCTTCAATTATTACTTCAATTTCAGGATCTTCAGGCGGTGCCTCCGGAATTGGTTCTTCAATTTCTTCCTCTGGCTCCTCTGGCTCATCTGGCTCATCTGGCTCATCTGGTCTTTCACGGTTCTCAATGGTTATTGTAACATTTCGATCGTTCTCTCCTACATAGACTGTCATAGTTCCACTGATCCTTCTATATCCTCTTGGTGCTGATATTTCGTCTATTTCATACTCTCCATATTCAAGATCATCAACTCTTGCTCTTCCATTTTCATCAGTGGTCACAGTTGTCTGGAAATTCTCTCCAGTTATTCTGAATCGTGCACCTTGTAATCTCTCCCTTGTATCCTCGTCCACCTTTATAATAGTTATGCTCCCAAGTGGATCTGGCTCTTCCGGAATTTCAGTGTTTTCTATTGTTCTTACCACATTAGGTTCGTTTTCTCCAATAAACACTGTGATTAATCCTGGCATAGACTCATATCCTTCAGGGGCTGAAATCTCCTCGATCTCATACTCACCGTAGACTAGTTCGGATACAATTGCTACTCCATCTTCATCTGTGGTCACTGTAGTCTGGAAGTCTTCTCCTGTTATTCTGAATCTAGCTCCCGAAAGTCTTCTCTCGGTTTCACCATCAATTTTTATGATTGTGATGCTTCCAAGTGGATCTGGCTCCTCTTCAGTCTTGATGTTAATTACTTCAATTTCTCCCATCTCTTCATGGAATTTGAATGGTTCCCCAGCTCCTGAGAACAATGAATATCCTTCCTTGTCCTCTTCCTCTATCAGGTATACTCCTTCTTCATATTCCCCTTCAAAGCTAGCATGTCCTTCAGAATCTGTTGTTGCTGAATCCATAAATATCATGGATTCTCCCTCGATCCTATAAAGGTTGAATACAAATCCTGATAGATCCTCCATATCCATTTCCAATAGGTCCACGTATGTGAGCTCCTCTTCAACAATGGATTGAATTTCAGGAACTAACATTGTATTCATAAGCATCTCTGCTTCATTGATATCCTCTGGGATAACTTCAGTGACTTCCTCGATAGGCTTACTCTCATCAGTCGGTTTATTAACCTCAATAGCCCCTCCTGTAGTTACTTCTTTATCCTGCTCAGGAGATTCTTCAGTATCATCTTCCAATAATGATGTTCCATCGCCCACTTCGGAATCATCGCTTGATGTTGCGTCTTCTTCAGCTGATGCTTCGTCACTTTCTTCGGAATCATCGCTTGATGTTGTGTCTTCTTCAGCTGATGCTTCGTCACTTTCTTCGGAATCATCGCTTGATGTTGTGTCTTCTTCAGCTGATGCTTCGTCACCTTCTTCGGAATCATCGCTCAATGTTGTGTCTTCTTCAGTATCATTTAAATCTGCATTGTATATCTTCATTGTCAACGAAGCTACTCTTATTACTTCATTGCTCCTTATTATACTAGCAGATCCTTCAATTTCTTCATCTTGTTCTTCTTTATCTTCTGATTTTTCTGATTCCTCAGCGTTTCCTGGTTCCTCAGTGTCTCCTGGTTCCTCAGTGTTTCCCGATTCCTCAGCGTTTCCTGGTTCCTCGGTGTCTCCTGGTTCCTCAGTGTCTCCTGGTTCCTCAGCGTTTCCTGATTCCTCGGTGTTTCCTGATTCCTCAGCGTTTCCTGGTTCCTCAGCGTTTCCTGGTTCCTCGGTGTCTCCTGGTTCCTCAGTGTCTCCTGGTTCCTCAGTGTCTCCTGGTTCCTCAGTGTTTCCTGATTCCTCAGCGTTTCCTGACTCCTCAGCGTTTCCTGGTTCCTCAGTGTTTCCTGATTCCTCAACTTCTTCTAAGACTTCTTGTTCTGTCCCCTCAGGTATAGGCTCCATCATCATATTCATAAACATATCAGCTGGTGCTTCTGCTAGCTCATCCAATTGATCTCTGGCTTCCTGAATCAAACTCTGTCCAAATGCTTTTGCATTCGCTCCAGGCAAGCTGTTTACAATCTCTTCAGCTGTGTCTATCTGTTCTTCATCAACACCTTCATCTAGGATTAATGGATCTGATAAGGCTCCTCCGATAAATAGATCGTTCAGGGCCTGGGCTGCCATTTGAGCTTTGTAAATCTCATCTTCACCCATTATAACTCTCTTAACTATCTCTATCTTTCCCTTCCAAAGTTCTTCCAAGGTGTTGGTTACAATAAATTCACCTTCATTTGATGTCCTTATCCACGAGTCATATCCCACTGGAATCTGGCTGGTATTTTCTTCAACACTATAGGTGTATTGTCTTCCCTGATTATCGGTAGCAGGTAAGCCCTCCCAAATATATTCATATTCTGATGGACTTATTTCTGTAACGACTGGATCAATGTTTACCACTTCCTCATTAACCCCTGATCTTACCAAGGTCAAATCTACTGCGAAATGGTCTTCTTCATTTCCTCCAACCCATAGTTTTCTTGCAATAATATCTATCTCTTCTGGTTCATATCTGTTGAATACATCCAAGCCATCTGGATAAGAAGTATATCCATCAGGTATATCCTCCTGGTCCTCTTCAATATAATAGAAGAATTCGGATCCCTGATTGTCATATCTTGGAAGGTCTTCCCAGGTATAAGTGAAAGTTGGAGCCTGACCGGTTATATCAGGATCTTCGTCCAAGAGCTCATCCTGTACATTGTCGCTGCTTCTGTATAAGTCTAGATCTACTTGAACATGTTGCCTAGGATTTCCGCCTTCCCATATTTTCCTTGCCACTACATCCCTTAGTTCTGGACTATAAGTGTTTTCAACAATAAAACCTTCCTCTAGTGATTGAATGTCCGTGTTGTAGTCGTCCAATAAGTCTTCTGAAACAGTGTAGATAATCTTATCACCAGACTTATCGTACTCTGGTTTTCCCTTAAAGGTATGAGAAATCTCTCCATCCTCAAGTGTTATGCTGTCAACTTCCACGTTATCTGCTAACAACCTTATTGTAATGTCCTCTCTAGGAATAGGACCTCCTACCCATACCTTGGTCACTGGGATATCTACTGTTGCCGTGCTTGTGTTTGTTACTTCGTACCCATCTACGTTGCTTGAATATCCCAATACTGCATCTTCTGTTATGGTGTAGTCTATCAATTGACCTTGTCCATTGTATTTTGGTAGACCTTCAAAGGTGTGATTAGTCTCACCACTAATCAATGTTACATCATCAACCTCTTCTCCGTCTGCCAGCAAATTGATCGTTACATCTGGTCTTGGACTTTCTCCTCCTACCCATATTTTTGTTACTGGGATATCTATTGTTGCTATGCTTGTATTTGTTACTGTGAAGCCTTCTACTTCACTTGAATATCCCTCTACCCCATCTTCTGTTATGGTGTAGTCTATCAATTGACCTTGTCCATTGTATTTTGGTAGACCTTCAAAGGTGTGATTAGTCTCACCACTAATCAATGTTACATCATCAACCTCTTCTCCGTCTGCCAGCAAATTGATCGTTACATCAGGTCTTGGACTTTCTCCGCCTACCCATACTTTTGTTACTGGGATATCTATTTGTTCTAATAATGTGTTAATAATCTCATATCCATCATATGTTGTAATATATCCTGATACACTGGATTCCTCGATGGAATACTCAAATTCGCTCCCATAAAATGAATATTGTTCTGGATCGTATTTAGGCAATCCATTAATTGTAAACTCCCAATCTTCACCAGAGACAGTAAATGGATTTGTGAATCCATCAGCTGAATATATTTCCCCATTCTGATATAAGGTTACTTCAATTGATTCAGGTCTTGTGTCATATTCGTTGTTGTCATCAACCCAAGTCTTACTAACATCAATACTAATTGTTGGCACTGGCCCCTTAACGCTGGGCACTTCAAATTCCCTCAGAGTATCAGGTTCTGTCCCTATTGGCTGCAAGGTCGTAGTTCCGTTTGCCCTGAAGTAATATTCTCCAATATAATCTTCATCCTCGGTTTTAAGTCTTACCCTATACTGAACATTAATCCACTCATCTTCACCAAGATTGATATTTTCAACTCTAATCTTATTATTGGTGTCAGAAACAGTTACTGTTGATAATAGTCCAGTGGCATCTGTAAGTGCTGATCCATCCGAAGCTGTTGCTAAATAGCTACCTTCAATAAGGTCAATCATCGGTCCCATTGGATCCTCAATAATGCCTCCTGCTATTGTATTTGTAACTGTGGATGATATCTGTTTCAATACGTCAATTATATCTGATGTCAGCGCAGCATTCTTGTAGTACCCTGCTCCTGATGAGATATTTGACATAATGTTTTGGGCTACACTTCCACTTACAGAGTAGTTTCCAAAATTTTGGGTTCCCAATTCTATCCCTATGCTATAAATCTCATAATCACCTTTATACAGTATTGCTTCAGATATGGTTGAAAAAGCATGGTCGTTGACAGTGTATCCATCTACTGAGTAGGGATCATGGGTGTCTCCTTGTGCATAAAACAATCTGTAGTTTGTTCCGTTACCCTTGACTTCTGAACTGAAACTAGTTGCTCTTCTACTTGGAGCACCATCTCCATCGTAATCTGTTATTGCTCCTCCATTACTATCAGAGTCTGTTGCTTTGTAGCTTAAAGTTGGCACACCATCACTAAGAAGAACAATTATCTTGTTATCAGCTTGACTGCTGCTAAGCATATTTGCAGCAGTTCTAATTCCTACCTGGGTTAATGTTCCTCCATTTTCATTCCCCGTATCTGACCTGTTTGGCAGTTTGGTAGTAATGTCATTTGGATTTGTGGTCAAACCGCTTTGATTTGAAGCTTTAATTGAACTCCAGTATGTCACCAATCCAATCCTTATATCCCCATTTGGATTTACGGTAGAATTCAGTAGCTCGTCCACAAACAACTCAATTGCATCATTTGCAACCGCCTGTCTTGATGATGAGCTTCCAGAAGCTGTCTGTAGCATACTGTTTGAATTGTCCAATACTAATACAATATCGGTTGTTTCAGTAGTTGACAGCTTCTTACCTTCAACCTTTAGATTTACTAAAAATTCATCTGGTTCATTTGTTGGTTCAACATACTTGCTTATCCATCCTTCGTCAATCTCTTTAATATCTGGATCTGGATTTCTGATGCTTTCTCCATTTTGTTCATAGGGATTTGGGTAGTCCCCTAAATCACTAGCAGCTAATCCAACAAATCCTGATCCGAACAACATTGACAAAGCAACTAAAAAAGCCACCCCTTTTCTAGCTAAACGTTTCATTATTTCTCACCTCTTTCTGTCTTTATACAATCTTCCAAAAAAACTAACCTCCTTTATCTTTATTTTGTATTATGACAGCAGCCTGACAATCATAGCATTGCCTTAGATTCATGGCTTTGCGTCACTGATTTTCACCAGTTTTGCCAAATTCATATATGTCTATGCAACATTATACCCCCATTGAATTTTATATTAGTTTTATATCAGTTTTATTTCAATTTTATTTAAGTTTTTTTAAAATTTTATTGGGATTTTATTGGCTATTCTTGCTTTTAAGATATTTTTTAATTATTTCGGATAAATGTTACAATCTACTAATTTGTGGTATATAAGTATTAAGATAACGAAAAGGGGGGTAACTATGGCAAAAATCAATGCAATTGAAGGAGTAGGGGAAGCGTACGAAGCAAAGCTTAAGGAAGCAGGGATCGATACTACAGAAAAGTTACTGGAAGTTGCAGCTGATAAGAAGGGTCGCACAAAGCTTGCCAAGGAAACAGGCATCAGTGAGAAGCTCTTACTTACATGGGTAAATCATTGCGACCTTTATCGAGTCAAGGGAATTGGCCCCCAATATGCTGAAATACTTGAAATTGCAGGAATTGATTCGGTTCCTGAGTTGGCAAGAAGAAATGCAGCCAGCGTATTGGAAAAAATGAAGGAAGTAAATTCAAGCAGACCGGTAGTCAGAGGTCTTCCAGCGCAGAAGCAGATTGAGAACTGGATTCTCAGGGCTAAGGATCTGCCCAAGGTTGTAAAACACTAAAGGGGAGGCTACATAAGTAGCTTCCTTTTTTCATTGTAAAAATTCTTCCACTATAATACAATAATACAAAAGAGACCAAAGGAGGACTAAGAAATGTCGGAAGGCTATAGATTCACAATCGGAAAGGGCGACAATACAGTAGAGCTTCTTTCCAGGATGAGCAACAGACACGGACTTATAGCAGGTGCAACAGGTACCGGTAAGACAATATCACTTAAGGTTCTGGCTGAGCACTTCAGCGACATAGGAGTGCCTGTATTTCTAGCAGATATAAAGGGAGACCTGGCAAGTCTTGCCGAGCCTGGATCCATGAACGACAAGCTGCAGGAAAGGATAGATACAATCGGACTTGAGGGCTTCCAGTTTGGATCCTTCCCAATCAGGCTGTGGGACGTTTACGGAAAGCTTGGCCACCCCGTCAGGACGGATATTACAGAAATGGGACCAATCCTTCTTTCAAGGCTTCTGGACCTTAACGAAACCCAGACGGGAATTCTCCATATAGCCTTCAGGGTTGCAGATGAGAACGGCTGGCTTCTTGTTGACCTTAAGGACCTGAGATCAATGCTCCAGTATCTTGGAGACAACAGAAAGGAATACTCCCTTCAGTATGGGAACATAGCACCCCAATCAATCGGTGCCATACAACGGTCATTGCTTACGCTGGAATCCCAGGGAGGAGACGTGTTCTTCGGCGAGCCGTCACTTGATATCCAGGACCTTCTTATGACAGACCCTAACGGCAAGGGGATGGTTAATGTACTGGAATCCCAGGACCTTTTCAATTCACCTAGAATATATTCCACCTTCCTCCTTTGGATGCTGTCAGACCTGTTCGAACAGCTACCTGAGGTTGGGGACCCTGAGAAGCCCAGGATGGTCTTCTTCTTTGATGAAGCCCACCTGCTCTTTAACGACACACCCAAGGCCCTCATGGAAAAGATAGAGCTGGTTGTAAGGCTAATACGTTCCAAGGGCGTTGGCGTTTTCTTTGTGACCCAGAACCCTGCAGATATCCCGGACAATGTCCTTGGACAGCTTGGAAACAGGATTCAGCATGCCCTCCGTGCCTACACTCCCAAGGAGCAAAAGGCAATAAAGGCAGCTGCAGAGACCTTCAGGCAGAATCCGAGCTTCAAGGTTGAAGAGGCCATAACCCAGCTTAAGACAGGGGAGGCACTTGTGTCCTTCCTGGATGAGGAGGGCAAGCCCTCAATTGTTGAACGGGCTCTAATCGCTCCCCCAAGGAGTGTCATCGGAACCCTGGATCCAGCCAAAAGACAAGGGATCATAGACAACTCCCCAATGAACTTCAAGTACAAGGATGCCGTTGATGAGGAATCAGCCTATGAGATAATCCAGGCAAAATATGAGAAGATAGTAGCTCAGCAACAGCAGGAAGAGGAAGCGAAGATCCAGGAGCTTGAGGAAAAGGAAGCTGAAAAGCTGAGAAAGGCCCGTGAAAAGGAAATCGAGAAGGAAAAGAAGGAGCGTGAAAGGGCAAGAAAGAACAACCCCCTTTACAAGGTGGGACGGACAGCAGTAAACACCTTGACAGGAGATGTTGGAAGAAAGATTGCAAGAGGACTTCTTGGCAATGTGGGAAGTTTCTTTAAATAAAAAAACAAACCAAGGGAGCAGGCGATCGCCTGCTCCCTATTTGAATTCCAGCTTGTCTCCCACATTGACATCATTGAAAACTCCCGCTTCAGCCTCCATAACAAAGTGGGACTTGAAGACCAGAGGACCCATCCTTCCAGGCTTGAAATCCTTTAACACCTTCACCACAACATTATCCCTATCCACAAAGAGCACATCTATTGGGAACTTCATCCTGTAGGTGTGGATCGAGTTGCAGGGGAGGATCATCATCCCCTCCCTTTCATCCAGTCCCTTTCTTCCAAGAAGGCCCTGAAGCCTTTTTGTGTAGGTATCAGCCATTATTATCCTTTCCAAAACGACTTTTCCGTTTACACTCATCCTAGAAGCCATTTGTACGACCCTCCAGAATATCCTTGCCTGCCTCTTCTCCCTTGGACCATTTCTTGTCCCCCATGGAGTATTTGAAATTGAAGTCTCCTGACACGAATTCCATTCCATCATAGAGGTTCATCTCAGTGTATATGTCATTTCTAAAATTCAGTATCCCTGGCAATGTTGTCTTTATATAGGTGGATGTCATGGGCTTGTTGGAGAAGAGCTTCTTCCATCCAATGATGAATTTTCTTCCCTCTACCAACAGCTTCTTCCCTATAATGATATCGTGGCTGTATCTGGTGCTGCCCAGATTGAAATCAGCCCTGTCCTCAATATCCATGGAGATCCTGACCTCATTTCTTTTTGCAGCCTTAAGGTTGAACTCCTTCTTGTCCCTCTCCTTGCCATCCTTCCAGTACTGGAGTGTTCCCCTGATCTTTGTTGCGGGAGCAACAAGGATCATGTAGAAAAGATTTCCAAGAACAAATATTAGAAGTGGCAGAAGGATAAAGATTCCTCCAAGTATTGAAACCAGGAGCATATTCTCCCCAATGCTATTTATAATGTTTCCAAAGAAGCCAACTGTCTCCACCTGGTAACCTACCATGCTGCTGTTAAGCTCTGTTTCAGGATGAAGGGGTCTTGCTAAGATCCTCAGGTCACTTGTTCCCTTTGATATACCTGAATCCGTATCTATAAACAGGTTTACGGTCCTGGTGGCTCCAGGTCCAATCTCAACCTGACTGCTTCTAAGGTCACCCAGATCACCTTCAGCCCGCACATCAAGGACCTCCGCAAATGGAGACCTGTTTTCCACTATCAGTGGTATTGTCAGGGTCTCGCCGGCTTTTACCCAGAGGCTTTCCTGCCCTGCGGAAATTGTCACCCTACCTGGTGCAGCTGTGAATATCTCGCCAAGGTCCTTTTCAAGGTCAAAGGCCTCCTCCCTGTAGGTTCCTGATGCCTCAAGGTAGACCCTTGCTGAATACTCGCTGGTAATGCTCCACCTTGTGGTCCAGCGGCCATCTCCAGCCATTATATCTCCACTGGCCTCTCCTCCGTCATCAAGGAGGGGAAGTCTTGATACCTCTCCGTTTTCCTTGTCCACAACAAAATTGAAGCTATCCACCTGCAAAAGGGGACCCTCTCCAACGCTTCTGTTCCCAACCCTTATTGAGGCAACCACTGTTTCAGCCTCACCTAGGCGGTAGCCTCCCCTTTTGGGCCAGAACTCGTTTATCAGCTGAGGCTTTCCTATGGCCTCCTGTATTATTGCAGGAGCCAGAAGCTCCTGGATTATCTCTTCCCTTGACTGCAGAATCTGGATCAGGTTTTGGTCAAGCTCTGCTGCATCCCTGTAGATCCTAACATCTCCACCTGCTCTTCAGCTATCCTGTTCAGTATCTCAACGTCGATGCCATCTGAGAAGGCAATTGAATAAACCGGATAAGCCTTCCCTGATATTGAAGCCGTCCTGGTCCACAGGGTGTCCATATAGCTTTCCATCTGGGGTGAGCCTAGTGGAACATTCACCGGATCAGGGTCAGGTCTTCCATCGGTCAGGAAAATTATAAGCTTTCTAGCATCAGAATCCGAAATGCCATCAAGCTGATTTTCCGCAGCAAGAAGTGCCTGGACATAGTCAGTGTCTGCCGTGCCGGCAAGCCTGTCCTGGATGCTTTCCTTGAAGCTGGTCCTTACTGCCTCACTCTCCATCCTCCGTGGTGGAACAGCCAGGGTTACCTCTGAATTGAAAATGACAATACCCAGATAATCATCGGGATTTAGCATCTCTATGAATATGTCTACAACCCTGCGTCTAAGCATGTCAGGGTCGGTCCGGATCATGCTCCCGGATGTGTCAACCACAAGTGAAACCGCCAGCTTCTCAGAGTTAAGGTCCTCCAAATGGTCGGCATAGGCAGGGAATGGCATAGCCATTCCCAGTATTAGTAGTATTAAAATTGCTTTTTTGACCGCTGCTTTTTTTATCACTGTCATCACCCCTGATTAGAACATATCTGAGAATACCCTGATTATCCTTATGACAGCCGGTCCAAGAATAACTATAAACAAGGCTGGAAACATAAAGAAGACCAATGGAAAGAGCATCTTTACGGGAACCTTCATAGCGGTCTCCTCTGCCCTCTGTCTCCTCTTCTGCCTCATTGAATGGGACTGTACCCTCAACATATTTGCTATATTGCTACCCAATTGTTCAGACTGTATAACAGCAGTCATAAAGGATGATATATCATCTACACCTGTCCTCTTATATATCCCCCTTAGGGCATCCTCCCTCCGTCTACCCTTGTTGATTTCATCAAGGGCTCTGTTGATCTCATCTGAAAGAGGTCCAGGCATCTTTTCCGTTGTTCTCTTTAGGGCCATATCAAAACCAAGGCCTGCCTCCACTGATACGAATATCAGGTCAAGCATATCCGGAAGGCTCCTCTGTATCCTGGCTCTTCTGCCTCTTGCCTTGATGTTAAGGATGTAGTAGGGAAGAATAAAGCCTGCAAGGGCAAGGATAATAACCATCAAAATATTTACTGTGGACCCTGTTGCCTGTAAAAGAAGTATATAGAAGGCAGGAAGTATAACGTCAACCATAAACATCATTGAAACCAGCCTGTTTACATTGATATTCCCCGGAGAACCGGCCTGGATTATAGTCCGCCCCATGGCCTTGCTGATTCCCTGTGGAGTTGTCCTTCCAAGGAATGCTGTGAACTTCTGGTAGGCAGGTTTGATAATCCTTTCCTTAAAGGGCTCCTGAAGAACGGATTCATCCGTGGGGTCCACAAAGTCTTGCTCAAGGTCAAATAATCTACCCTTAACCTTTTCCCTCCGCTTAAATACCACCCCATACAGAATCAGTACAAGGTATGCCACAAATGCTATGACCGATAAATATGCAAGTATCATCATAAGATCACCTTCTCGTCTCTCATTTTCTAGATCTCAATATCCGCAAGCCTCATCATAATAAATGCTCCTACTATCTGGAAGAATATTGCCAGAACTACAAGTATAACTCCTATTGTACTCTGGAAAAGCTCCATAATATATTCAGGGTTTACTGCAAGAAGGAAGATTGCAATACCAAAGGGAAGCAGTGAAATTATGATTGCAGAAATCTTGCTCTGTGCCGTCAAGGTCTTTACCTCTCCCCTGATTCTCGTCCTGTCCCTTATGGTTGCTGCAATTGTATCAAGAATCTCAGCCAGATTTCCTCCAACCTTACGCTGGATAATCAGGGCTGTTACAAACATGTCTATATCCTCATCATCGGTCCTGTTTGAAAAATCCATCAGGGCATCGTCAAGGGTCTTGCCGATGGAATTGTCCCTTATAATCCTCAGGAACTCATCCCTTATTGGTGATTCCATTTCCGTTGCAGCCACATTCATGGCCTGAATAAAGCTAAAGCCTGCCCTAAGACCATTTGAAAGTATAGTCAAGGATTCTGGAAGCTGAGAGTTCAACTGCCTCATCCTCTTTTTCTTTGTATTTGTAACTACAACATCAGGAATTCTAAAGCCCAGTAGGAAGCCTGCAAGACCGATAAACCACATTCTGGTCAAGAGGAACAAGAAGAGTCCCAAACCAGCCGCAACCAGGAGTGAAAGTCCGAGGAATTCCTCAACCCTCATAAAGATATACGCCTGCTGAAGCTTGGTCTTCTTATCCTCCATGTATGACTTCCTTGAAACCGCCCTTCCAACACCTCCGATTGTCCTTAGGACAAATTCCTTAAAGGTTATGTCCTCTTCTTCTCCAACCTCCTCCTCATCAGCCAGGTACATGTCCATCCTGTTGGCTACCTTTAGCTTTTTATTGAAAAGAATGGAATAGAGTCCGAGAAAAATAAAGAGCACTGTCAGAAATCCCAAAATAAATATAAGATAAATCATGGCTATAACCTCCTGTCAGTGTTAAAAACAGATGCAGGTATTGTTTCGCCATAGGCCTTCAGTTTTTCCATAAACTTTGGTACGATTCCGGTTGGAACGTGTCTACCCAATACATTGCCGCCCTCGTCAAAGCCCTCCTGCTTGAAGATGTAGAGATCCTGAAGGGTTATGGTATCCGCCTCCATCCCTACAATCTCAGTTATTTTCATTATCTTTCTTGTACCGTCTGTCATCCTTGCAACAAAAACAATTAGATTGATTGCAGAGGAAACCTGTTCACGGATGGCCCTTGAGGGAAGATCCATTCCAGACATCATTACCATTGTCTCCAGCCTTCCAAGGGTATCCCTGGGGCTGTTGGCATGTATTGTTGTAATGGACCCGTCATGGCCTGTGTTCATGGCCTGGAGCATGTCCAGTGCCTCTCCACCCCTGACCTCACCGACGATTATCCTGTCAGGTCTCATCCTAAGTGAGTTGATCACAAGGTCCCTTATTGCCACGTGTCCCTTGCCCTCAATGTTTGGAGGTCTGCTTTCAAGGGATACAACATGGTCCTTCTGCAGCTGAAGCTCCGCCGCATCCTCTATTGTAACTATGCGCTCATTGTTCGGTATAAAGTTTGATATTACATTAAGTAGGGTTGTCTTACCGCTACCGGTACCTCCAGCAACTATGATATTGATCCTTCCCCTTACACAGGCCTTTATAAGCTTAGCAATATCAGCCGTCAGGGTACCCATGGTTATAAGGTCCTCAAGGGTATATGGCTCAACTGCAAACTTACGGATCGTGATGGTAGGTCCCTTGATTGACAAGGGGGGTATGATTACATTCACACGGGATCCGTCTGGAAGTCTGGCATCAACCATTGGAGAGCTTTCATCCACCCTCCGTCCAAGTGGGGAAATAATCTTGTCAATTGTATGCATAATATGGGTGTCGTCCCTGAAGGAAACCTCCGTTCTTGTTATCTTTCCCTTCCTCTCTACAAATACATCCTGGGGAGAGTTCACCATAATCTCTGTTACTGTGGGGTCGTTTATTAGGGGGGTGATTGGACCGTAGCCGAAAACCTCATCCATCACATAGCCTGCAACCCTCTGCTTGTCCCCGAAGGAAAGATTACGCTTGGACTCCATTAGAATATCATTTATTATCTTGTTTGTATCGTCAAGGACCTGCTTTTTAAAGAGCTTGTCCTCTGTATTCACAGTCCCTGAAATGGTTTCGATGACCCTGGAAAGTGTCTCAGTGGCTATCTCCTCCAGCTCCTTCCGCTTTCGGAGCAATATCTCTCCTGTTCCCTGGTCATGTGCTGTCTGTTCTCCATTTTGCTTTAAATTCTTGAAGTTAAAGGAACCGTTTCCCATGGTATCACCTCCGGCTAGCTATGGCCATTTCCTCCTAAATCAGTGTTGATCTTCTTTGCCAGTGAAAGAAAGCCCTTGCTCACTGGACTTCTTGGTTTTGAAATCACCACCGGCGTCCCGCTGTTCAGGGACAGCACCGCCAACTTGTAATCCGCATCTATTACAGAGTAGAGACTCTGACCCAGGGTGCTTTCAACATCCTTGGTCTTGATCTGACTCGATGCATCCGCTCTGTTTAAAAGAATCTTTATCTTGTTCTTTGGAAAGTTCAGTTCATGCAGGGTCAAAATCGACGCCTTGATGTTTCTAAGTGTTGAAATCTCAGGTGTTGTCACCATAAGCAACACATCCGCAAATTGGAAGGCCGGATTTACAGGCTCATAGAACCTGGCTGGCATATCAACCACAACATAATCAAATGCTCCCCTGAGGGCCTTCAATATTATCTCTATATGCTCTGCTGTTATAAATTCATTGATTTGAGGCTTTGCATTTGCTGGAAGAACCTTTATTCCCGATTCGTGTGGAATCAGATATGATTCTATGATATCCTGGTCGATGTTTCTGATATCATCAACTATGTCCATGATAGTAAACCTTGGCACAAGATTAAGTGCAAGTACGGTGTTTCCAAAATCCAGGTCCAGGTCCACAAGACAGACCCTCTTTTCATTGTCCTTTGACAGTGCAATGGCAAGGTTTGTTGAAATAAAGGTCTTGCCCACCCCTCCCTTGGTGCTGAATACGGTTATTACATTGCCGTTTGTGGCTCGCCTTCTTCTTGTGGGAGATGTTTCCCTGTGAACAACCTCCTTGTCCTTAACAAGCTCAAAGGACCTGTAAATGGAATCCACAAGCTTGGAAGATGTGAACGGGGAGATTATTACATCCTTGGCACCCACAAATATCGCCCGGTACATTGTATCCTCAAGAAGCTGGGTTTCAACCAGAACCACTGCTATTTCAGGGTATTCCTTGGATAAAAAGTCCGTAAACTCATATCTGTCAAAATCAACGTTTGTACCAATAAGGACAACATTGGGATATTTCTCGCCAATATAGTAATTTGCCTCCTCTGTTGTAGTGGCATCCCCCACCAGATTGACGTAGTCAACCTTGGCCAGGGTTTCCGTTACCAGGTCCTTGTCATCACTGCTCTTTTCTATCAATAGTACCTTTATTTTATCCAAGTATCTCACCTCACTCTAAAGGTTTCAAAGTTGTCGCTTCCATAATGGTCAAGCTCGTTGATCTGGTTGTCAACAGGATTCCTTAGTGTCAGATGGAAGCTTCCGTTAAGGTTGACCCATGCCATGACCTCTGCCTGTTCAGGTGTTACAAGAAATGTTATTGATCCAGGCTGTTCGTAGCTCTCTTCTGTTGTTGGGGCCTTTCTACTTCCCAGCTCCAAAACCTCAACATTCTGGAACTGTGTAAAGGTCGTTGAACCAACCCTTTCTCCCTCTGCAGGAGGCTCAGTCTCCTCCAGGTTTGTTTCATAGGATACAAGGATATCCACCCTGTCTCCCTTCTGGATAAAGTTTGAAACTCCGCTGATTGTGGAAAGAGGCATTGATATTGCCCTCATGTTCTCAGGAATCCAGTAGGACAGGCCAGCTGCCGCATCATCCATTACAACCCTTCCAGAGAGGATCTGCTCTCCGGAAATGATGTCTGTCCTTGTAATTGCTCCAACCACTGAATCCAGTTCAGTAGCTGCATCAGGATGAACTCCTTCTGATGGAACGGATGAAATCTGTACCATCTCCTCGGTTATCCTAATATGTTCAGGTATTGCTGTTGTAGCTACAACCACATTTGAATAAGAGGTTGCAGCCACCTCCTCGGGATCCACCCTGAGGGATTGAATATACCTGTTTAAGAAAAATATTGTGATTATGCCTAGGAGTACTCCAATCAAGAGTACCTTTTTATTCACTTTCATAGACTGCACCTCTTTCTTAGTAGTATTATTCTAAATTATATTGATGAAATTAATTTATTAGTCTTTTAGTGTATTCATTGCTTAAATGTTCAGTTGGAAAGTCAGGCAAAGGATCGCCTTCGATATCATTCCCAAGATCAAAAACATTTCCAGTATATTCTAATTCTATATCATGGAAATTGTTCCAGTTGCTAGTATCAAGAAACAGGACTTCAATTAGAACAAGTTGATGTGGATCTACTACATCGTTATTACTTAGGAATTGTAGTTTGTCGAGCTCTACTGTTTTAGTACCATTATTTACCGTAAACTCTCCACTTTGGATAACACTATCCCTTAGGCTGAAAAGATAAAACAACTTAACTTCCTTATCATCCTCACTTATCATTTCATCCAATCCATCCTTTAATTTGCTATCATCTAGACCTTTGATACCATTTGAAAAGCCAGGACTTATTTCAATTCCATCTGACCATTCTATTTCGAAATATGTGTTTTCACCAGATCCGAGTGTATAAAAATCATAAATGGTCCCTTTTATACTTTCACCTACATGTGTCCACGCTATTGGGTCTATAGCAGAATAATCAAAGTCAATATTCAAGAAAGGCAATGATTCACCCTCCCAAATTCTTATTCTCTCTGCAGTTGCTGTTGCAGATATTACTTGGTTATTAACACCTAAAACCTTTCCAAAAAAAGTCTCATAGGTATGACTCACATCTACTTTTACTTCTTTATTGCTGTTTTGTCTAAGAGCTACTATTTCTGTATCTGCTAGCTCAGGCGAATTCTTTTTCGCATACTCATTGGCTTTACTGTTGACACTTGTTTCACTAGGCAATTCCCATGCAGCAGCTAAAGCAGCAGAATCAGCAGCATTTTGAAGACTTCTTCTTTGATAAGCCAAATAACCATAATCAACGGATATAGCCGCAAAGCCTAGTAACACTGTCAACCCTAATGCAACTAAAACAGTAGCTTGTCCTCGATTGTCATAGAACAAATCTTTTAGTCTTTTAAACATTTTAAAAACCTCCTAATTCTCTTGGCTATGGAGCCTTTTCTAATCTCATAGAAGCTTTACCACTTAGATTTATTGTGTCACCTGGAACAAATACATCTGGTACAGGTACAATTAATGTTAATGGTACATTTACTATTTCAACGGTGATCTCATTTCCAACAACTGGACTAGGTGGTGTTATTTGTATATTGCTACTTGTCAACTCAGGTAAAAAAATATGTCCACCAATTGAGTTGTTTATCCTAGTAATAACTTGAGTATTAGATGCACCAACAGAAGCAACTCTTGCACCTTCCCTTGCCGCATTGGTTATTGCAATTTGAGAACTGAAAATAATTCCAAATTGAATAAGTCCTAACACTAAAAGTAGTAATACAGGCAGCACCAGAGCAAACTCAACTAAACTCTGTCCTTTTTCATCTCTTTTTAATTTACATACCCGGAACATCCCTCTCACCTCATATAAAATATGCTGCTACCGCTCCAATCCCTATGGCCACTCCATAGGGAATATATCTCTTCTCCCAGTCTACCTGGGTTTGAAGAAGCCAATTGTTCACTCGATTCAAAAGATCACTATTAAATGTCAATGTAAGAATAAAAAATATAGGTTTTAGTATAATTGCGATTACTCTCTTTAACGTGATCCAAAGCTTCTTTTCTTTGATTAGAATCAAGATTACAATTACTCCTCCTGCTAGTCCTGTGTAGATTGTGGTATAAAAAACAAATTGCCAGCCCTTCAAGGCACCTATCGCAGCCATAAGCTTTACATCCCCGCCACCCATCCCTCCTAGTATGAACGGAATAAGAAAAATTCCCAAACCTATAAGAAATCCAAGCCCGCTAAATTTCAGTCCTGAAATCCATCAAATATCGTATATGTTAATAAACCCCAAAGTATTACTGGAAATGTAATACTTTGGGGATCTTTTTCTTAGTAATATCAAAGTATGTTGATAATCCTATTAAGATAACTAGTATAATATTGTTTATGATTTCTGTCATATTTTTCTCCTAAGTCAATGCCCCTATAACTATTGTCTTAATATTTTCATACATATTCTCAACACCATCACCAAATAATTCAACTGCTCCAATCGCAGCTAAGACAATTAATGAAATAATCAACCCATATTCAGGCATAGCTTGTCCCTCTTGCTTTGATTTCAGTTCAATAAATATATTCTTCATATAATATCCTCCTGATACTAAAGATTGGAGTCGCCCAAAGGGCGAACTCCACATTTAGTCTTTTCACTGAATTAGCATCTTATCCTCCTGCAGGTGGAACTATTGCATTCTTAATTTGAGTAAATATGGTATTTAGATTAGTTCCCATTAAACCTAAAACAGTTATTACTGCTATGGAAACCAAGGCTAAAATCAAACCATACTCTACCATGCCTTGTCCTTCTTCATCCTTCCACAATCTCATCATAAGATTCATCATCATTTTTCCTCCTTTACATGTACTTATCCTCGTTACCTATGTTCTCTCCCGTACCTATGTTCTCTCCCGTACAGTTGAAATCTTTAATTAGCGTTCACTTCATCCAACCACCCCGCTAAAGTATTCTGGTCTAAAAAAGACCGACTCAAATTCTGCTGAGGTCGGTTACGTCACTGGTTTATGAAAATTTTATTCAATTTGATGGTTAACAGATTTACGCACCTCTATTTGATTCATTTTATTTGCCAAAAAGCTTCTGGCAATGACAGTGCCAAGTACAATGGCTCCACCAAGCAAAGATACAGGTCCTGGTCTTTCTCCTGCAATAAGAAAAACCCATATTGGGTTAAGAATTGGCTCAAGAAACATAATCAGAATGGCTTCAAGGGCCGTCAGATGCTTGACTGCAAGGGAATAGAAGATGTAGGCTATTCCCACCTGGAAGGTTCCAAGGACAAACAATCCAACAATATCTCCTGTTGTAAATGACAATCCAAACAGAAAGGGAATTCCTATCACAGCTGTAATCATGTGACCCAGAAGTGTTGTCTCAACTGGCTTTTCATCTTTCTGGAATCTCAGTGAGATGGTTACACCTGCAAGTGCAATCCCACTTCCGATTGCAACCATGTTACCTGTCCAATTTCCTCCCGATACTTCATCCATAAAGAATAATACCATTCCAATTGCAACAGAAAATATTGCTGCTGTGTCATACCATCTTATCCTTTCCTTCAGAATCCAAACGCTAAGTATAGCAACCCATATAGGTGCCGTGAACTGAAGGATAATTGCATTTGCTGCTGTTGTCAGTTTGTTGGCAATTACAAAAGCTGTTATCATTGTTGAATAGCAAAGGGCTCCCGAAACCTGGGCCTTTGAAAAGGTGAATTTGGGCTTTCTTACATATAGCCAAACTACAGCAGCTGAAAAGATTGCACGTCCCCCAGCTATTGTCATGGGAGGAAGGTCAATGAACTTTATTATTATCCCGCCTGTACTTAAGAGGGTTGCTGCAATAACAATATATATTATGGATCTTAATCTGTCCTTGTTCATTTCTCTACCGTCCTCTTTACTTTTTCATCCCAACTGTAAGGAAGAATGCCTCTATTCCCTCTATAAGGTCATCCACGTCACTTACATTTCTTGAGATTGTTTCAATTGGGCACATTCCATCCCTGTCCCTGTTTAGTATATGAGGGACCTTTTTCCCGTACTCCAGTGCTATTCCCTTCTGGTTGAAAATCTCCAAGGCCGGCTCAGAAATGAGGTCTGTGTAGATTCCTCTAATCCTGCCCTCAGCAAGGAGCATTGCAGCTGCCTTTCCAGTAATCCTGTCTGAGACAAAGGCTCCCTCAAGGTCTTCAAAGCTCTCTGTATACACATCATAGACAGGCTTTATACCTCTGTCAGTTGATTGTGCAACAAATTTTCCATTATTATATACGACCATTTTCAGGTCATTCTTTTCCATATAATCTTTTACTATTTTGATTCCTTCCAACTTGTCATCTCCTCCATTATGTTCTTCATATATTCTACATCAATAGAGTTAAATATGAAACAGTTTTCCCCAGATACTTTACTATTTCCTCCCACTTCCTATATAATAGGATATTATGTACAAAAAAGAATATCCGAAAGATGAGGTAGATTATGTATCCTGATATATCATACAGCGAGCTGGAAGAAAAACTGAAAACCGATGAATATGTACTTATAGATGTACGGACCCCAGATGAGTATGCCCAGGAGACCATTCCCGGGGCAATAAATGTTCCCCTGTTTTCCAATGAGGAAAGGGCCATTGTAGGAACCGCATACAAGCAACTGTCCGTTGATGAGGCCAAGATGATCGGTGTGGAGGCAGTGGCAAAAAGGCTACCTGACATGTTCAAGACACTGCTTGACATCAACAAAAACCACAAGCATCTTGTGTTTTTCTGTGCGAGGGGAGGCTTCAGAAGCGGAAGCGTTGTTGCATTCCTTCAGAGCCTTCATATAAGTGCATTGAAGCTTCAGGGTGGCTACAAGGCCTACAGGGCATATGTAAACGAAAGGCTGCCTGAGGTTGCAAAGGATATTGAATTGATTGTCCTTTACGGAAACACCGGCACTGGCAAGACCCAGGTCCTTGAGGCACTTAAGGCCAAAGGTGCTGATGTCCTTGACCTTGAGGGCTGTGCAAACCACAGGGGCTCAACCCTTGGTGCTGTAGGTCTTGGCGAGCCAAATACACAAAAGATGTTTGATGCCCTGCTGTATGAGGAGCTGAAGGACAGGAAGGGAAATCTGGTCTTTACTGAGGGTGAAAGCAAAAGAATTGGCCGGTCTGTTATTCCAGATTACCTCTTTGAAAAGATTCGAAGTGGAATCCATGTTGAGATTACGGCTCCAATGGATATCCGGGTTGAGAACATTGTGGGAGATTATGTTTATGAGACAGACCATGAGCTGATTGAGGCTCTTAACCATCTTAGAAAGAGGCTTGGAAATGACAGGATTGACCAGTTTATTGAGCTGGTCAGGCAGAATGATTACCGGTCAGTTGCAAGGGACCTTATGATTGAATACTACGATCCAATGTATGAGCATAACCCGAAGAATTATGTTTTCCATGTAGAGAACCTGGAGCCGGAGAAGAGTGCGGAAATACTTATAAACGAGTTTATGGTTGAAAGTGGAAAGTAGAAAGAAATGACAATTCACATTTCACAATTCACAGTTCACAATTAATTTCTGTAAGGCTCTGGGGTATAAGATACTTCAAATTCGTTCAGTATGACAATTATATGAAACTTTGGAAGATTAGCAAGGAAAGTCATGATGCTGAAGCGAACATATGCAGAGGTCAGCTAGATTTTTCACTCGAAGTGAGAAAATTGTTCTGGTTTGCGTGATTTCCATTACAACCACTGGCAGCGTTAGTGCTAAAGAACTTGGTGCATGTTATTGGACAACTTTAAGATAAATCGATAGCAAACCAATTTTCGAAGCGAGTGTGATAAATCACTGAGCTCTAATCCGAGAGCGGATCATCTGACTTTCCTAGGACTATTAAGCAATTTCTCGATCTTCAGCATCCAGAGACAAACGCAATAAAATTCCCAGGAATACCCAATAGATATAGGCAACTGTGATTATACTTAGATTGAAAAATGCCTGAATCAGATATCCAATGATTGATGCCATCAATGGTATTATCATTGGATTTTTATGTCTATTCATGTATGCACGCTTTAAAATACTGAAAACAAAAGCTAGATAGACAAACAATGAAGGTATCCCTGTAGTAACTGCAACGTGAAGATACTCGTTATGAGCTTTGTCAAAAATTCTTTCCTCGCCATATTTCGCAATAATATCATCATGATAACGCTCAGAAAAAACCTCTCCAAGTGTTTCCGGACCAAAGCCCACTAATGGTCTCTCGAATATCAACGGAATAACTCTCTCCCATATAAAAATCCTGTTTGCTCCCCCTTCTTCATATCCGTCAGCCTGAGTTAAAACATCTCCCGCTTCTTCCACCAAGCTTAGTGCTCTTAATATGACCCTGCCTTCGCTCTCAATCTCCATGGCAACAGTGATAACCAATAGCAAAACAAGTAGATAAACTATATATTTCTTGTTGAATTTGGTTTTGAATGAATAATATAGGATTATTCCAAATGCGAAAAATGATCCAACCCATCCGCTTCTTGTGAAGGAGGTTATAAGGGAAAAATAGATTGAACCAGCTGCAATAAAATACAGAACCTTACCAGATTTCAGGTACACGTAGGCAGCTATTGGAAGTACAAGGGTCAGATATGTTCCATGAAAGTTTGGATTACCAAAGGTGGAGTGTCCTCTTCCTACAAAAATAACTCTAGCCACCTCCTTGGGCATCGGATCAAACCCGAAGTATTGAAAAACTCCATACAGTGATAGAAGTATAGTAGTAATAATGAATATCCTGAAAAATTTTTCATTGAACTCGAAATTCCTGTAGGCAAGGAAGAAAACAAATATATAGATTATAAGTGTTATAAGACCTTCAAATCTTGTTGAGTAGCCGATTAAGGAATACAGGTGATTATGGGAGAATATTGTTGAAAGAATAAGAAATAACAAATATAGTATCAAAAGTTTGTCTTCACGATAGACAGGATAAGTCTCTTTTGATTTTCTAAGAAGCATAGTGATTGCAATTACTATTGTCAGCAGGAGAAGGAATAAAAACTTAGGCAAAGATGAATAGCTTATGACATTTGGAAAATACATAAATGGAGTGACTGCAACGATAACCAATATGAAAAAATTCATTTTTCTCTGTAAGCCATGTTTCCACCCCTTGTAATTATTCTGCATACTCTAAATGTTCAATATTACTAATCTTATTTATGAGGTTATACCCAAAATGGAAAGATAATTCACAATTCACATTTATTCTGTCCAAGATTTAGGGTACTAGATCACCCCACTGTGAACTGGTAAAATATCTTAGAACAAAATCTTTGTTTTTAATTAAAGTAAAATCCTAGACTTTGAGTAATTATATATCCGGACAAACACTATAATAATTACTTGGATCGAGTTTTTTGGTCTTAAATCCTTCAGCAAGTCTCAGGTTAATAAGGCTATGGAGATGATACATAATCATCTCCATTAGTTTTACAAGCATAAATTTTTTTGTGATTATTTTATGTCTATTGGTGGTTTTGGATGTGGTAGTTGTTCGTTATTTCTCAGATATGGATAAGAAATACCCTCATCTATATGCCAAACTGTATCAAAGTTCCAACTTGGCCTTCCTGTCGTTGGGTATGTTGACTGTTGCTTCATCTCATTAGTAGTCTTGCCTGTTCCCCCTGCTGATATAGTCTGATTAGAAGTTTCTGTGTCCCAAAATGATATACTGACAGAACTGTATTGCCCAATAGCTCCAATAAGGCCTCCTGTATCTTCAACTCCAGAAACCACACCAGTGTTATATGTTCTTGATATGTCTGCATAACTATCAGAATTTTTCCCCTGGTTAAAACCAACAATTCCACCAGTGTAATCACTTTCTCCTATTACTTCAGAGCAATTGTAACTATCTAAAATTTTTGAGCTGTTAAATCCAACTAGTCCTCCTGTATTCTCTCCTGTACCAGTGATTTCCCCAGTATTATAACTATACTCTATATACCATTCACTCTTTCCTGCCAATCCACCAGTACAGTGTCTTTTTCCTGTCACAGCTCCAGAGTTAAAGCTGTACTCAATATGCCCACTATTGAAATTATAACCTACCAATCCACCAGTATAATCTCTATTTCCCGTTATGTTTCCGGTATTATTACTGTAAATTATGGGGGTTGAACTGCTCCCAACTAGGCCGCCAGTATAGTCTCCAGCACCTACAACAGTCGATTCATTTAAGCAATACTCTATACTCCCAAATATTGATTTTCCTGCAATTCCTCCAGTATGTTCTCCATTTATGTTGTTTGATTTTACAATACCCATAGCGATGGAATCCTTAATACTGCCAGTTTCATTTAGCCCAAGTATTCCTCCTATATGACTGTACCCTTCGACCATTCCGTCAATTGTTATTTTTTCTATAACTCCGGTACTTCGTCCAGCTAAAACACCTACATAACTCTTTCCGGTGATATCTGCGTCTTCAATGTTCAGATTCATTATTTTACCCTGTCCTGTGGTATAGCCAACTCCTCTAAACAATGCAGTATAATTCATTTCTGGTCTATTGATGAAAAGATTAGATATTGTCTTACCATTACCATCAAAAACGCCTGTGAAATATTCATACCCTTTAGCTTCAGTCTTTTCACCTATAGGCAACCAGCCTGCTCCTCCATTGTAACCATCACCACTTTCACCAAGATATTCTGCGAGATTAATATTTTCTATAAGTTTAAAATGCTTGTCATTATGCTCTGATCCAAGATAATTACGGATATTATTCAGATGTTCCGCTTTTGCTATTTGATATGGATCACTCTCTGTGCCATTCCCTCCGGCAAAAGGACTTGGAGGATATGGGATATTTTCACTACCCTGCCACTTAAGGTATGGATAAGAATTGTCTTCATCAATATCCCAAACTGTATCAAAATCCCATGAGCTGAAATTATTCGAATTGGTCATCTGTTCAGATGTATATCCTGTACCTCCTGCTGAAGTTGTCATTTCTGATTGATCCCGATCCCAATAACAACCGTCAACTACTCCTGATTGGTAATACCCCAGAAATCCTCCGGTTCGATCTGTCTCTCCCACAACTTTACCAACGCTGTAGCAGTTCTCAATATCGTCTGTATTTCTTCCAATAAATCCTCCTACCTGATCATTCCCTTCTACATCTCCTATGCTATAACTATCATAAATATAACCAAAGCTATATCCAGTAAATCCTCCAACTTCAGAGTATCCCTTAACTTCTCCTGTTGCAAATGATTCTTCTATAATACCGGAGTTCCCTCCAACCAATCCCCCAACTCGACTATAGCCTTCGACAACAGCGTTAGAGTAGCTTCTTATTACCTTTCCGTTATACTCTATTCCTCCTGATAAATAACCTCCAGAGTTATCACCAACTAATCCTCCTACCAGTCCATAACCGTTTACAGTTACACTGGCTGTTGTATAGCTTTCTTCGATTATACCCGTTGTTCCATCCCAGGTTGTAGTATCGTCATCATATGAGGCATATGGATAGCTTCTTCCAACCAAGCCTCCAGAGTTACTGTCTCCAATCACAATCATACCAGTTGTAAAGCACTCCTTAATAACTCCTCTGTTTTCACCCACCAAACCTGCAACTTGGTAATCATTTCCGGTCACATTTCCTCTCGCAGATGAAGAACGAATAAGTCCTCGTTCATTATATCCTATCAATCCCCCTATATTCCGGCCTGAAGGATTCTCATTAACTACACTTCCGTCAACATGAATCTCGTACAGTTGACCTTCTTTCATATAGCCCGCTAAGGCTCCCAGATATTCTTTCCCATTGATTTGATGTCCTTGAATCCTTACATTTTTAAGACTAGCATCTTCAAGATATCCGAATAATCCAAGATATCCTTCGTCTGGTCGGTTGATCGTAAGACTGTAAATGCTATGATCATCACCATCATAGCTTCCCTCAAAGGGTGCTGACCCTGATCCTATTGGATTCCAGCCTTCTCCATCCTTCCATGGTGAAACTCCCAGATCAATATCATCAATTTGTATGAAATGACTGTCCAGATGATCCCTAACATTATTTAGATGTTCTGCAGTTGCTACTTTATAAGGATCCGCTTCAGTTCCTGAGCCTCCCGCAAATTCTCCGGTTGATTCAAAATACGCTGTGAAGGTTTTGCTTTCAGAGGTTGTTGTATAGCTAAATGCAGATGAGGTGGTTAAAAGGTTTTTACCTTCTCTCCATTCAACAAACTCATATCCGTCATTGGCATTTGCACTTACGTTAACTTCGGTCCCTTCTTCATAACTTCCAGAACCAATTACTGTTCCAGCTCCTGCTGGAACAATGTCTAATGCCAGAGTATATTTGGGTGCAGCAGGCCTTGAAGTTCCAGAGCTTGACTTAGGCTTAAGGTTCTCGGGAAGCTTGATATCATAGCTTGAAGCTTTGGCAAATTCTCCTAGTGCTTCAATTATAACCCCTCTGATAACCACTTCAATCTCAGAATTTGCATACAATTTTTTAACTGTGGAGTCTCTTGACACCTGAATATAAACATTTTCCAAATCCTTGTGAATGTATAATTCCTGCAACTCGCTTTTTCCATTTATCTCAATATCTGCGTTTGCTAATAAATCTATCTTTTCAAAACCACCTTCAAGCTCAATTGCCACTCCAGGTGTTACTCTTATGATCTCAACAGCTCCAAAGCTATTATTAAGCTCTTCTCCTTTCAGTTTTGCTGATGAGTGAAGGTAGGTATTGTTTATTGAAGTACTGCCCTGTGCAATTATTCTAATATTACCATCCTTTTTTATTATCAGTAGATTTTGTAGGGATGAGTTTCTTATTATGATTGAGTTTGCTCCCCCACCCTTTACAATGGTTTCTCCCTTAACTGTTATGTTGTCCAGGATAACATCTCCATCTCCAATGCCTTCTGCCAAGTAAAGGTCTCCATCTATAATCATGTTTTGTAGAGTTACGTCATTGACCGAAACAGTAAGGTTTCCCTTTAGTTCCAGCTTTCCTTGGTCCAAGCTTGGCCCATACACACCAGGCTCATTATAAATAATCCCAAATAGATTATCCAATACCTTGACTGATTCTGCCCTGGTAATATAATTTGAGGCTTTCAATGTGCCATCTGTATAGCCTGTCAAGTATCCCTTCTGTACCGCAAGGATAAGTGCTGCTTTGCTCCAGTCAGGTGTGTTATTAGTATCGACAAATTTTCCAAGAACATCCCCTTCTATTTCTTCCAGCTGCACTAAATTTTTCAATATTACGGCTGCTTCCTGTCTTGTTATCAGTTCATTCGCCCTGAAGGTATTATCTTCATAGCCTGCTATGTATTCTCCATAGATTGCCTTTCTTAAATCTCTGAAGTACCAATCTCTTTCCTCAACATCCACGAATGAGATTGACTCTTCCATTTTGATGCTTATGACATTGTTTATTAACTTTACGAACTCGGCTCTTGTAATTTTGTCATCAGGCCTGAATGTGCCATCTTCGTAGCCACTAATCAGCCCCTTACCAGACCACTCTTCAATGTCATCTTTTGCCCAGTGGGCACTAATGTCATTGAATGACTGTCCAAATGCCACTTGCCCAACTCCTCCAAGCATTGAGAAAACCATTGCGAACGTTAATAACCAGCTTAATATTTTCTTATACATTGCCCATACCTCCCTAACATTTCCATTAAATCCTATTTTCTAGCAATAATGAGCATCTACTCCCATAAATTGCTCATAACCCACCCATCTTATATATTATAATATTTCATAAATCGAATGTTAGGTTATATACATTTGGCAATGACGATAATTGGCACATTTCATGACAAAAACTAATGCCGGCAGAAATCTGCCGGCATCCTTTTATTCACCTAACTCTTCATTCTCTTCAGTTTTATTCAATATCTCCATAAACTGCTCACCAGTTATGGTCTCCATCTCAAGAAGATAATTGGATAGTTCCCTCAGCTTGTCCATATTCTCTTCAAGAATCTTCTTGGCCTTGTCATGTGCCTCCTTGATGATCCTCAGGACCTCTGCATCAATCCTTGATGAGGTCTCAGCGGAGCAGGTAAGTGAGGAATCCCCTCCAAGGTACATGTTGGTCTGGGTTTCAAGGGCCATCATGTCAAATTCACCGCTCATTCCATATCGTGTAACCATTGCCCTGGCAATCTTAGTTACCTGCTCGATGTCATTGGCAGCTCCCGTTGTGATTGAGCCGAATACCAGCTCCTCTGCCGCACGTCCACCGGTGATCGTAACAATCTTGTTGAACAGCTCCTCCTTGCTCATAAGCACGCTTTCCTGCTCTGAGATCTGCATGGTGTAGCCCAGGGCTCCCGAGGTCCTTGGTATGATTGTAATCTTGTGGACCGGGTCTGAATCTGTCTGCTTTGCAGCAACCAGAGCGTGCCCGATCTCGTGGTAGGCGATGATCCTCTTCTCCTTGGTGGAGATAACGGAATTCTTCCTTTGGTAGCCTGCAATTACAACCTCAACGGACTCCTCAAGGTCAGGCTGGCTTACCTTGTCCCTACCCTGCCTTACAGCACGTAGGGCTGCCTCGTTTATCATGTTTGCAAGGTCAGCTCCCGAAGCTCCAGCAGTGGCCCTTGCTATTGCATTGTAGTCAAGGTCCGGATCAACCTTGACAGCCTTGGCGTGAACCTTCAGAATGTCCTCCCTGCCCTTCATGTCAGGCAGCTCCACCGGAACCCTCCTGTCGAACCTTCCAGGCCTTAGAAGGGCCTTGTCAAGGGACTCAGGCCTGTTTGTGGCAGCAAGGATGACAACTCCCTCCTTGCCGTCGAAGCCATCCATCTCGGTCAAAAGCTGATTAAGTGTCTGCTCTCTTTCGTCGTTGCCGCCGATACCTCCGCCGTCACGCTTCTTTCCGATTGTGTCGATCTCATCTATGAAGACTATGCAGGGTGCCTTTTCCTGTGCTTGCTTGAAAAGGTCCCTTACCTTGGCCGCTCCCATTCCAACAAACATCTGAACGAACTCAGAGCCCGAGATTGAGAAGAAGGGCACCTTGGCCTCTCCTGCAACAGCCCTTGCAAGAAGGGTCTTACCGGTTCCCGGAGGTCCCACAAGAAGGGCTCCCTTTGGAAGGTTTGCACCGATATCCTTGTACTTGCCTGGATTGTGCAGGTAGTCAACAATCTCCTCAAGAGCCTCCTTGGCCTCATCCTGACCGGCAACATCCTCGAAGGTCTTGCCTGTCTGGGATTCAACGTAGATCTTTGCATTGCTCTTTCCAAAGGAAAGTACATCATTTCCTCCGCCCATCCTCTTCTGCATTGACCTGGCGAAAAGCTGGCCTATTGCAACAAAGATGGCTATTGTTATAATCCAGGAGAAGATTGTACTCATGAGGGATGGTGTGGTGTCTGAAATCTCCCTTGAGAATACCACATCAGCATCGTTCAACCTCCCCACCAGGTCAGGGTCATCCATGGTTCCCGTAACAAAGACGGTCTCCGTTCCCTTCTCCTGAATGAAAATGTCGTTGTCCTTTATTTCAACCACATCAATCTCTCCGTCCTCCAGCATCTGAAGGAAGGTTCCATAATCTATCTGCTCTATGTCAGACTGCATCATCCTAGGAAACACGACCATGTTAAGCACAATTATCACTATAAGAGCGATAAGGTAGTAGTACATGATCGGCTTCTTTGGTCTTTTGAAATTATTCATATTATCACCGTTCCTATCCAAATAGACCTATTTAAGGTCTGAAAATATCTCCCAAGGGAGATTCACCATTCTAGGCATGGTTTGCCTTCATGCCGGTTGCATTTCTGATTGCCTTTACAAGAGGGGGTATTATAACCAGCTGTATAAGTATCCCCGGTATTCCCGTTACAATGGCACCCTTTATAAAGGTCCAGGGTGACATCTGGACGCCAAAGAAGGTTGAAAGGACAAACACCACAATGGCTGCCATGACCCTTCCATCAATCATCCCTGCTATCAGCGGGAAGAAGGTCTTTCCAGGGTACTGTTTTGCTATAAATCCAGAGGTCAGCCCGTACACCCCAAGCTCAAATACCATGATTGGAAGCATTGGAAACATTGGGGGCATCCCAGTCATTACACTGCTGAGAAGCGGGGTTATGACCCCTGTAAAAAGTCCCGCAAGGGGTCCCAGGGTCAGACCTGCCATCAGTACAGGTATGTGCATGGGCAGGAAGACCGGTCCTCCCATGTTGAAGCTGTGAAAGGCGATGGGAAGGACTATTCCCAAGGCTATAAACATTCCCGTCATTACAATTTTTCTAGTGTTCATCTTATCCTCCCTTGTATGAAAAGCTAAAGGAGACCAGACGTGCCGATCTCCTTCTAATCTTACTTGAATGTGTCAATCAGCGCATCCAGCATGCTTGTATCGTACTGCTCGATGGCTCCGTTGTCAACTAGGGAAGCTATTGCAGGATCTATTGGAACCCTTGCAAAATGCTGAATTCCCTGGTCGGCGGCAACCTGCTCAACCTTGCTCTCTCCAAATACGTTTATCTTCTTTCCGCAATCCGGACAGCTTAAGTATGACATGTTCTCAACTATTCCAAGGATTGGAACGTTCATCATCTTGGCCATGTTTGAGGCCTTGGTCACGATCATGGAAACCAGCTCCTGGGGTGATGTAACTACTATTATCCCATCCACAGGCAGTGACTGGAATACCGTCAAGGGAACATCCCCTGTTCCAGGTGGCATGTCCACGAACATATAGTCGACATCTCCCCATTGAACGTCTGACCAGAACTGCTTTACAACCCCTGCTACAATTGGACCTCTCCAGATTACAGGGTCAGTCTCCTTCTCCAGGATCAGATTAACAGACATTATGCTTATTCCAGTGTCGCTCCTTTTTGGCATCAGGGATTTCCCGTCAGATACCGCCTTGCCGTGGATACCGAATGCCTTTGGAATTGATGGTCCTGTTATGTCAGCATCCATGATTGCCGTTCTGTAGCCCTTCTTGTTCAAGTTGACCGCAAGCATTGAAGTTATCAAAGATTTACCTACTCCACCTTTACCACTTACTATGCCGATGACCTTCTTGACTGAGCTCTTTTCATTCAAGGCTACGAAGAACTCATTCTGGGGCTCTTTTCTGTCGTTGCAGTCAACACCGCAGGTGCTGCAGCTATCATTACATGTTTCACTCATTAAAAATACGCCTTCTTTCTTTATGTTTATTTATAAATTTTACTCCATACCTCTCATTTGTCTTCCTCTTCCCTGTCTTTGGCGACGTCTGTTTCCACAGTGGAAATATTCGTGATCGCAATCGACATCGCAAAGCTTGTAGGATCCGCCCTCTATCCTAAGGGTAAGCCCGTCAACAACCGAATCAGCAAGCTTCTTTCTTGCAGAGATGTATATCCTTTGGACGGTTGTCCTTGCAACATTCATTCTCTCTGCACATTCCTCCTGCATCAGACCTTCCTTATCGATAAGCCTTATTGTCTCGTATTCCTCTACGGTCATGACAATCTGACTTCCATCAAAGGGTCTTCTATTCAAGGGACCGAACAGGTCGGTCTCCGGAAGACAGCATACTCTTCTTGTTTTTGTTGGCCTTGCCAATCAAATCACCTCCATACCCTAGTATTATACCACGAATTATTCCGCGTTGCCAGAGAATTTGAAATTTGATTTACTTGGCTTGTTTGTACTATTTAAGGAGAGTTATGGAGGCTCTATCGTAATCCAGAATCCCTTCCTTTTTCATTTTCTGAAGCTCCCTGCTGAGGGAGGTCCTCTGCACTCCAAGTCTTTCCGCTAGGTCTTTTTTTGAGCTTGGCAGAATTATCCTCTCCCTAGCCTGCTTTTTCTTTTCCATTTGAACAAAGTCCAAAATCTTCTCCCGAAGGGTCTTCATGGATATCTCTGTTATCCAGTTTGCAAGGGACAGTGCCTTATCGGATACAACCTGAAGAAGGGATTCCGTGAACCTGGGATTGTCCCTTGAAAGCTCAAGAAGCAGCCCCTTTGTAAGCTGAAGAATCTCAGTATCCTCCACTGCAGTTACAGAGAAGGGATAGGTGGTGTCCTTTGTAAACAGGAGATTCACTCCCAGGATGTCATCCTTACTGTACCTTGCAAGGGTTATTACGTTTCCCTCCTGGTCTATGCTGTGTATGTCAATGGTTCCCTCCAGAACAAGGTCCATTGAATTGCATACATCTCCCTGCAAATAGACCAGCTGATTACCTTGGAACCTCTTGGTCCTTATATTCTCTTTCCTAATGGCTTCCTCAAGCCTATGGGGTTCTATATTCACAAAAGGCTCTATTGAATTCATCATTCTAACAATATACTCCATTTCATCCTCCATTTGTGTTACCTAGGTAACTTTCATATGTACAGTTCATAAGTATAATGGAACTATTACATAATTGAAAGGGGTCAAACATGAAAACTCGCTTCAGAAAATCAGTACAGGTTTTTTTCCTTGGAATATTCATTCTTCTTGTAATCCTCAACAAGCCTCAGCTTTGGATGGGGCTTCTGCTCCTTGGAGTGGCAGCATCCTTTATATTTGGTCGACTGTATTGCGGATGGATCTGTTCCATAAACACAGTTATGGAAGCGGTCACAGCCTTCAAAAGAAAACGTGGCATCAAGGACAGGAAAATCCCCGATGCCCTAAAGCGTCCCCTTGTACGCTGGGGAATGCTCCTGCTTTTCTTTGCCACCTTCGTACTTGTTGTCAGGACTGGCAAGCAGATGCCAGTGCTGCCCATAATTTTTCTGGTGGGAATCATTCTAACCTTCTTCTTTCACGAGGAGCTATGGCACAGATTCCTCTGTCCCTATGGAAGTATACTTAACAGGAGCTCCAGGAATCCAAAATACGGAATGAAGGTGGACCCAGACCTTTGCATTAGCTGCGGCAGGTGTGTTAAGGTGTGTCCCGCCCTTGCAATTGAGAAGGACGAAGTGTCCCACTTCATAAACAGGGAGGATTGCCTTGTGTGCATGAAATGCACGGAGGTCTGCACTCCTAACGCAATCACCTATGAATAGGAAAAGCTAAAAGCTCCCAAACGGGAGCTTTCGTTTTCTAAAGACCTAACAGCTGGTCTATTCCTGCTTTGTCAAAGCCAACAATAATCTGTCCGTTGATGTCAAGGACAGGTACGCCTCTTTGTCCTGATTTCTGAACCATTTCCACTGCCTTGTCATAATCCTTTGATACGTCATGGTCAGTGTAAGTAACATTTTTTGAACTTAGGTAATCCTTTACCTTAGTACACCATGGTCAAGACGGGGTTGAATAAATTATTACACTCATTGAAATTCCTCCTTATTATTTTCGATTACTATACATATACCATGTGTGACTTGTTTTAAACATTTGTTG
>Ga0334893_1000692_pt1 | contig 40769 bp, 24 predicted proteins | sample GraSluR3_MG_5_FD_207218 | JGI IMG/M metagenome (GOLD analysis project Ga0334893, IMG submission 207218) | Sludge microbial communities from methane-producing bioreactor in Wageningen University, Netherlands - Granular Sludge_09_05-R3 | ecosystem: Engineered > Bioreactor > Anaerobic >...
TGCACAACTATCACGACAGCTACAAGTGCTTTCCCTATTCCACGATGGAAAAAGGGTCGTGTATGGATAACGCGACGAATGCGAACTACCACATACCTCCCGCAAATGGGGTCAAGAACCATCGCGGGTGGGTGGGCGTCTTGCCGTACATCGAGCAAAGCGCGCTGTACGACGCATTCGATTACAGCCAGGCTTCGGGGGCCTACGACCGGGGCGGCCGCGGTCTGGCCGGGTCGCCGGCGACCAGCGGAAACGACGTCGTCGTCTCGCAAGTGCTCAACGCCTTCCTTTGCCCGAGCGACATCGGGAACCCGGTCATCACGTCGACGAGCGAGAATTACCAGATCCAACCCGGGGTTTCCCCTTACCAAGGCGCGAAGACGAACTACGACTTCCAGGGCCACCGGGTGACGTCGAATTGCCAAATCTGGAAGACCATCAGCCTTTCCTCGCGGTACATGTTTGGCACCATGTCGGATTGTCGAATCCGCGACGTTCATGACGGGACGAGCAACACCGTCATGGTGGCCGAGACGAAACTGGACGTGAAAAACGGAGTCACGGGCCCGTGGGGCTACACCAACTGGACGGCGGCTGGCGTCGACATGGCCTGGCGTCCGGGGACGGGCAACTGTGTTCCCGAGTTGGGTGTCAACGGCGACTGGGGGATCAACTTCTGGCCGTGCTGCGCTTGGAGCGGCTGCGCGAACCTCGATAAGAAACCCCTTGCCCACTGGGGCACGGCCGGGAGCTTCCACCCCGGCGGCTGCCAGATCGCCAAAGCCGACGGCTCGGTGCGTTTCCTCAGCGAGACGACCGCCTACGCGGTCCGCGTGGCCATCGCGCGAATCGCTGACGGGGCGGTGGTCGGCGACTTCTGAGCGGCCGCGGGCCTGAAGTCTTCGGGCCGGCTACGTGCGGAATGACGCCGCCAGACCATCGTGCAGCACTAGCTGCTCCCCGCAGGGCGCGCCCTGCGGGGAGCAGCGATTCTCTTCGGAGGGACTACTCCGACTTCTCTCTTTCCCGCTCCACGCGCCGGAGACCTTCCTCGGCCCGAGGATAGTCCGGTCGGAGCCGCAGGGCGGACCGATAGTGGGCGGCCGCTTCGGTCCAGCGCTTCTGCCAGGCCAGCACGTTGGCCAGGTTGTTGTGCGCCTCGGCATTGTGGGGCTGGAGGTCGAGCGCTCGCCGGAACTGTTCGATTGCGGCGTCGAGGTCGCCCTGCTGGGCAAGCACGATGCCCAGGCCGTTCGCCGCTTCGGCGTAGTGGGGATTCACGCGCAGCGCCCGGCGGAAGTGTTCGGCCGCCCTGGGCAGGTCGCCCTCCTTGCCGACGATCGTCGCCAGATTGGTGTGGGCCTCGGCGCAGTTCGGGTCGAGACGCAGGGCCTCTTCGTACAGGATCCGGGCGGCGTCGCTGTCGCCCCGGCGCAGGACGAGCGTGCCGAGGTTGTTGTAGGCGATCGCGCTGGCGGGGTTCAGACGCAGCGCCTGTTCGAGGTGCGGGGCGGCCTCGTCCAGACGCCCCTGTTCGAGAAAGACCCATCCGAGCGTCCGATGGGCCTGATCGGAGTTCGGGCTCGTTCGCACCCACTGGCGGTGAAAGGTGAGGTTGTCGCGATAGGCCCCGCCTCGCTCGAAGCTGATCGCGCCCAGCGCGCCGACCGCGAGCACCGCGGCGGCGGCCAGCAGGCGGCGCAGTACGGGGCGCTCGCAGACCGTCTGGCCGACCGTCATCGCGACGCCCACCATGCCCACCAGGGCCAGCAGGAGATACCGCTCGGCAAAGGGCGCTTCCTGCTCGAGCAGGTTCGCCGTCGGCAACAGGGCCAGCAGGATCCAGCCGAGCCAGAAGACGAGCCGTGCGCGCAGCTCGGGCCAGCGGCGGTAGGCCGCCCATCCGACGGCCGCGACGGCGACGATGGCGCCCAGCAGGCGCCGTTCGGAGATCCAGACGTCGACCGCGGGTTCGTAGACCAATTCGCGAAAGGGCGCCACCGTCGTCTGCAGCGCGTAGACCAGCGACAGCAGGGGGCCGGACGGATGCGTCAGCACGGTCACGCGGTGTTGCGCGCCGCCGGCGAAGAGCATCCAGCGCGCGGCGATATAGGCGGCCACAATCGCGGCCGCCGGGGCGTAACGCAGCAGCCAGGGCAGCGCGCGCCGCGGGCGATCCCAGGCCGACAGGCGCAGCAGATCGGCCAGCAGGAACATCAGCGGAACCACGACCGCCTGTTCCTTGCTCAGCAGGGCGAGCCCCATCGCCGCCATCGCCAGCCAATACCAGCATCTCCCCGGCTTGAGGTAAAAGCATACGGCGGCGACGGTGAATGCGGCGGGCAAGAGGGTTTCGCGGCCCGAGCATATCGGATAGACCGTGCACGAGGCAATCGGATGGGCGACTACCAGGGCGCTTCCGAGAAAGGCCGCGGCCGGCCGCAAGCCGAAGGCCCGCGATTGAAACAGCGCGTACACCGCGACGCCGGCGCCGGCCATCAGCAGGGTGTTGAACCAATGGAACGGCGCCGGCCGGTCGCCGTGAAGGAGCTTCTGCACGACCATGGTCAGGCGGGCGACGGGGCGGTAGTAGGGCAGCGTCGGCCAGTGCCGGACCGCGAAGACCTCGAGGAAATCGCCCGCCGACCGCGGCGGGGGTTGCTGAAGCACCAGCTTGTAGTCGTCGTAGATGAAGTCGTAGCGGGCCGAATGGCCGTATAGTGCCAGTGCCAGCACGACCAGGGCCGCCGCGCCGGCGCCGTGGTGCACGAGGGCGGTGCGCTGGTCGCTCGATTCAGTCGCTGCCGGCATGAGAGCCCCCCGGATTCTTCGCTACTGCGTGACGGCTGGCCTCGACGGCCCGCTGATGGTTCGTCAGCACCCGCTTCGGCTCGCGCGACAATGAGCGGCAGTACTGCACCAGGTCGACGAGCTGATCCTCGGGCACGTTGCCAGCGGCCGGATGAGGCGTGCCCGGCATGCCCAGGAACAGGCGAAGGTAGATCGACTCGGGCTCGAAGCCGCCCTTGAACGGCTCGTGCACCAGGTCGCGCGGCGGCGTAGGAAGCCCCTGCTCGTCGTAGCAGGGCGTTTCCCACGTGCCCTTTCCATCGTCGCCGTGGCAGTTGTGGCACCCCAACGTGAAATAGAGGTCCCAGCCGCGCGCGACGGCCTTGGGGTCGGCCGGGCCGATTGCCGGGATCGAGACGGGTTCGTCGGGCGTGGTGCAGAACGCGACGGCCTCGTCGAGCTCGTCGGCGTCGATCTCGTCGTCCGCCTCGCGCAGGTCGTCGATGAGTTGCTCCCGAACTCCCTCGCGGTGCAGGCGCAGCACCTCCTCGGCCAGCACCAGGTGCTGGGCCTCGCTGAGTTCGTCGTAAGCCCGCATCGCCGTGCCGGGCATGCCGCGTTGAAGCACCGAGGCGATGTCGTCGAGTGCAGCGACCCCGTTCACCGTGCTCACGAGCCGGAACGTGCCGGTGCGGAAATCGCGGGCCCTGGGGTAGAGGTGGCGCGCGCCGCGACCGTTGCCGTCGCCGTTGTCGCCGTGGCATCCGCCGCAATGTTGGGCGTACAGGTCGGCCGCCGACGCGACCGGCGGGACCTCGCCGAGTGGTTGCGAGGGGGGAAGGTCGTGCTCCGGGGAAGTCAAACGCTTCAATTCTTCGGCCGCCTGCGGATCGACGACGCCCGTCGACAGCCGGGCCAGCAAGTCCTCGGTTCGCGCGAACTCGCGCTGCGCTTGGTTGAGACGCGCAAGGACGCGCTCGGCGCCCGTGGTCTCCCCTTCGACCGCCAGTGCGGTGGCCGCGGCGCGCAGGGCATCGACGCTGTCGGTCCGATCGAGATCGACCCGGCGGAGCCACTTCTGCGCCCGCTCGAGGTTGCCCGACTCGAGCTCGATTTGGCCGAGTTCGGCGGCGGCATCGGCCGACAAGTTGTCGCGCGACGGCAACGACTCGATCACCGCGCGGGCCCGATCGAGGGCTCCCAGGCGTCGCAGCATGCGCGCCACGCCGAGTCGGGCCGATTCGCGCGTGGGGAGGGCGGCCGCCAGGGCGGCGTACTCGGCCAGGGCATCTTCGAAGCGATCGCTTTCTTCGAGCAGGTCGGCCAGGGCCTGGCGAGCCATCTCGTGGCGGGGTTCCCTGGCCAGGGCGTTTCGGAAATCCGCCTCGGCCCGGGCGCGGCACTCGTATCGCCGCGTCAAATCGCCCTCCTCCTCGCCCAGCGAGTGCCAGTACATGCCTCGCTTGTACGCGAGGTGCGCGCAGTCGGGATGATCGGCCGCCCAGGCCCGGAGCACCACCTCGGCGCGTGCGGCGTCTTTGCGCACAAGGTAGCCGTGGACGAACGCCGCGCAGACGTCGTGGGGCGGCACGCCCGCCTGAAGGAGCTCGCCCAGTTGGCTCAGATCGTCTTGCATGCCGCCCGCCTGGATGCGCCCCAGTTGCCGTTCGCGCTCGATCGGTTCGGCCGGGGCTCCGAGGCGCTCGGCCGACTCGATCGCGGCGTTCCAGGCGTCTTTCTCGTAGCGATGGCGAAAACAGGCCGCCCGCATCAGCTCGGTTCGGCCGTCGGAGGGGTCGAAGCGGGCCGACCAGGCCAGCCACTGTTCGGCCGTGGTCGGCGCGCCGGCGTGGAGCCGGCGCGCGGCCATGTGGCGAGTCCACCATGCCAGGATGCCGCGGCCGAACAACGCCGACACGGTGGCCAAGAGGACGGTGGCGCCCAGGATTACGATGCGGCGCCAGGGCCGGCAACGGGTCGGGCGATCGCCGGGCGACGTCACGCTGCTTTCCACAGAGTTCCTCCGAAACGGGCCCACGGTAGGAGATTATGGCTCATCTGGCGGAATCGCGGGTCCGGAGGCCCGCACGGCAGTACCGGTGTTTCTTCTCTGTTCACGACTGCGACGAAATACTCACTCTGCCAGCGGTTGCGACTGCATCGGCGACATAGAAGAGGCACCGGTACTCCGTCCTGTGCAACCACCTACGCGAATTCCGGATGAACCGAGATTATCATAGCCTTGCATCGTCTGCAGGGTAACCGGTCGCGTCGGCGGCAGGCACACGCCGAGACGGCGACGGGTTGCTTGCGGAATAGCCGGCGGGCATTACCATGGTATTCCGTGGAATGGAAGCAGTGGTCCGACCTGAGATACGGTGACCGATGAGCGATGCGCCAGCCAACCGACCGTTCCGCCCCGGCCGACGAATCGCCGTCGTCGTCGTCTGCGCGGCGATCGGCCTTGGCGCGTGGCAGCTCATCCGACCGAGGCCGACGGATCGTGTGGATCTCGACTCGCTGCGTGATGATTCAGCGCGCGCCGCGCTCGACGACGACGTGGAGTCGCGGATCGTGGCTTTCTGCACCGATTGTCACGCCCTGCCTTCGCCCGAGAGCTTTCCGCGCGAGCGGTGGCACCCTGAGGTTTTGCGGGGATACGAGTTCTACGCCCGGTCGGGGCGCAACGATCTCGATCCGCCGCCCATCCACGAGACCGTCGCGTACTACCTGGCTCGGGCTCCCGAGCGCATCGTGTTTCCGAAGCCCGTCGAGGCCGAGACGAAGCTGCCCGTCACGTTCGAAGTCGAGCGTCTGACCCTCGACAAGGGAGCCGACGTCGTGCCCGAGATTTCGCACCTGCGCTGGGCCCGGTTGGAGCCCGAGGGCGATCCGGTTCTGCTCGTGTGCGATATGCGATTCGGTTACGTCGCCGCGGTCGACCTGTGCAAGCCGAATCCGCAACCGAAGATCCTCGCGCGCCTGGACAACCCCGCCCACGTCGAGCCGTGCGATCTCGACGGCGACGGGCGCATCGACCTTCTCGTGGCCGATTTGGGTGGCTTTCGTCCCGCCGATCACGATCGAGGCCGGGTCGTGTGGCTGCGGCGCCGGGAGACGGGCGAGTCGTTCGAGGAAATCGTCGTGGCCTCGGGCCTGGGGCGGGTGGCCGACGTGCGGCCCGCCGACGTCGACGGCGACGGCGACCTCGATCTGATCGTGGCCGAGTTCGGGCACTACCAGACCGGCGGCATCCTGCTGCTGCGCAACGTGGCCCCGGCGGGCGAGCGCCCCCGCTTCGAGCCCGAGACGATCGACCGCCGGCCGGGCACGATCCACGTGCCGGTGCACGACTTCAACGGCGACGGTCTTCCCGATTTCGCGGCCTTGATCAGCCAGGAATGGGAGCACGTCGAGGCGTTCATCAATCGCGGCGACGGGCGATTCCACCTGAAGAACCTTTGGGCGGGGCCCGATCTGTGCTACGGTTCCAGCGGCATCGAGCTGGTCGACCTGGATCAGGACGGCGACCTGGACGTGCTCTACACGAACGGCGATGCCTGGGACAACTGGTACGTCAATCCGTCGCACGGCATCCAGTGGCTCGAAAACCTTGGCGGGCTCGAGTTCGCCTATCATCGGCTCACCGATTTTCCCGGCGCCTACCGCGCCCTGGCCGGCGACGTCGACCTCGACGGCGATCTCGACATCCTTGCCGTGGCCTGGCTCCCCCCGCCGATCCGACCCGCCAGCATCCTCGACACGACGCCCGTCTCGATCATCTGCCTCGAACAAACCGAGCCCGGCCGATTCATCCGCCACACGCTCGAAACGGGGACCCCCTACTACGCCACGCTCGAAGTCGCCGATTTCGACGGCGACGGCGACCTCGACTTCGCCGTGGGCCCCGGCCCGGTGATCGCGAACTCTCTGAAAAGCCCGTATTGGCTTACGGTCTGGTGGAATCAGACGATATCCGCCGATGCGCCGAAGTGACGCTTGCAGCGGGCAGGCTGGGAAAGCATGGCGGGGGGCGCGCTTCGGCCCTCGTCTCCCGTCGAGGGAGAGCCGGGCAACGCGATTGCGCACGCCGTCGTTCGACGCGCCTTCGACCGGCTCCGCTTTGCCGCCGAACGGCCGAGTTCTCGGGCGGCCTCGGCTTGAAGACGAGGCGCGGCATCGTATAGACTGAAAGGCAACCGCGCCGTCCGGCGCACACCAGAAGGTCCGGGTTCGGCCATGACGCGGCTTCTTTTCCTCTCCTCGGCATTTCGTCCATGAGCAGGCAGCTTTCGTCGTTCGCCGGGCCGGTGGCGGCGTTTGCCGTCTCCTTCGTGACGTTCCAGTGGGCGTACGGCTACGTCATCGGCTTTCAGCGGGATACGAACGACTGTTTCTTCCTGTTCGGGCATGGCTTCTTGCTCGAATTCCTGGACCGTCCCGCCGGCCCGTTGCGTTACGCGGGGCGGTTTCTCGGGCAGTTCTATCACCACGAACGGCTCGGGGCGGCGATCGTGGCGGGGTGCATCGCGTGCTTCGGCGCGCTGTTCCACCGGGTGTTGACGAAGCTCGACGAGAACGCGTCGTTTTTGCGGGCTTCGTTCGCCTGCGTGCTCTTGCTGGCGCTACACATGTCGCCGCTCTGCCTCGTTCACGACACGCTCGGGTTGTGCGCTAGCTGCGGGGCGTTTTTCGGCTACCTGTCGATGCCCGGAACCCGAATCCGACGCTTCTACGCGGTGCTCGTCACCCCGATCGCCTATCTCGCCCTGGGGTTCTACGCTTGGTTCTTCGTGATCTGGGTCGCCCTCTTCGAGTGGCTCGACGGGCCGCTGCGCTCGGGATTGCCTTTCAAGATCGGCTACGTCGTGTTCGCCGCGACCGTGCCGCTGGCCGCGTGGCGCTGGCTCTTCTCGATTTCGTTGCGCGGCGCATGGACCTGCCCCCTCATGATCGGCCCGCCTTTTCGCACGGGGTCGCCGTATCAAACGTCGCGCCAGCTCGCGGCCGACGTTCTCCTGGCCGTCGCGTCTTCCGTCTTGCTGCTGTCGATGCCGTTTTGGGGGCGCTTGTTCGCGCGAAAGCGTTTCGGACGTCTGCGCCGAATGGCGTTCGGCGGGCGACGCCGCGTCGCCTGGGGCATGGCGACGTTCGCGGTCGCGGCTCTTTTCGGTTGGTTGCGGTACGATGCGCCGCTTGCCACGCTCGTCGACTGCCACCGCCTGTACCGGCAGAGACAGTGGAGCTCGCTTCTCGAAAGGGCGAGGCGAAATCCCTTCGGAGACCTCCGCGTGCAGTTCATGACGAACTTCGCCCTGTGCCACCAGGGGCGCCTTCTCGACGCGATGTTCGGCTACCCTCAGAGCTGGGGCACGCGCGGGCTGGTGCTGAACTACTCGGGCAGGCCGGGCTTGAGCGAGTTGGAGGACGATACGGCCAAAGGGATGTACAACAGCGACCTTTACTTCGAGATGGGCCTGATCAACGCCGCCTTGCGGCACGCCTACAACGCGATGGCGATCCAGGGCGAAACGTACGATACCATCCGGCGGATGGCCGAATGCAGCATGGTCAACGGCAACCACGCCATGGCGGCGAAGTACCTGACCCTCCTCGAAAAGACCCTATTCCACCGGGAGTTTGCGCGGCGCTGGAAGGCGATTCTCGCCGATCCTCGGGCGACGTGGCGCGAGCTCGCCGACGTCCGGAAGCGTCTTCCCACCGTCGATGGCGACGTCTTGCGCCACCCGTCGGTGCCTTTCCTGATTCTTCTCGAAGCCCGGCCCGACAATCGCATGGCGATCGACTACCTGATGGCCTGGCTGCTTCTGGACAAGAGCGAGAGGTCGCTGGCGTCGATTGGCTGCCGCGAAGGCATCCGGCAGCTCCAGAACGCGGGATACGCCTCGATTCCGACCCACTGCCAGGAGGCGCTTTGGTTATGGCAAAGGCTGGGCCGCCCGCCGGTCGACCTGCAAGGTTTCGACTATGATGAGGCGACCACGGCGCGCGTCGACGCGTTTCTGTCGGACCCGGCACTGCGGCTCGGCGGACAGGCCGCGTTGGAACACGCTCGGACTCGCTACGGCGACACGTACTTGTTCTACTACTTCTTCGTCAGCCCCCCCACGAGCGGGGTCCTGGAGCGCCCCGGCCGTTATGAGGGGACACCGCGAGAGGAGTAAAGCCCGCCGGAAAAGGGGTGTATGGCGTGCGTGGCATCCATCGCAAAGGCTGACCGCCGGAGCCCCCGGGTGACTTCGCCACGCCCAGCAGGGGGGATCGAAAGTGAGCATGTCGAATCGGAGGCGTTTCGGGCTGGGGATCGGGCTGGCTGCGGCAGTGCTGTTGACCGCGGTTCTCGGGGGTTCGCTGCTTTGGACTTCCTGCCGGCGCACCCCCGACCTGGACGGGGCCATCCGCTCGGAAAGACCGCCGCGTATCGATCCCGACTACGCCTCGCTGGTGATTCCGCCCAACATCGCGCCGTTGAACTTCCGGATTCTCGAAGACGGCCGGGACTTTCTCGTGCGCCTCTCTTCCGAGAGCGGGGAGAATTGCGAAATCCGTTGCCCCGACGGGAGTTGCCGGATTCCGGCGGGTTCGTGGCGACGACTTCTCGAGGGCGGCAAGGGAGGCCGCCTGCGCTACGACGTCTTCGCCCAGAAGCACGACGGCACGTGGGCGCGCTTCGAGCCGCTGATCAACACCGTCGCCCAAGAGCCGATCGATTCGTACCTCGTGTATCGGCTCCTCCTGCCCAACAAGGCCCGGGCCCGGATTCGGGGGATCTATCAGCGAGACCTCGAGTCGTTTCGCACGTCGGCACTCGTGACGCGTCGCGACGATACGTTCTACTGTTTCAACTGCCATACGTTCCATCAGCACGATCCTGACCGGTTTCTCGTTCATTTGCGGATCGAGCACGAGGGGATGATGCTCGTGACGGACGGCAAGATGCGCAAGATCGACACCCGGCAGGATCCCATGTTCCGCCCCATCGCCTACGCTTCGTGGCATCCGAACGGCCGCCACATCGCGGGCACGTGCAACCGCTTCATCGGGCACTTCCCGATGAACGATCGGTTGTACTATTTCGAAGCGTTGGAGAAGCGCGGCGATCTCGTGGTGTACGACGTGGAGCGGAACGCGATCAGCACCTCGGAGGCGGTCTTCGGCCACGAGTACGTCGAAACCCATCCCTGCTGGTCGCACGACGGCGAGTCCATCTACTACTGCAGGGCGAAGGACGTGCCGGTCATTGAGCCTGAGGATTGGGACGACTTCGATTTCGACTTGATGCGCGTGGCTTACGACGTTGTGACCGATACGTGGGGGGCCCCCGAAATCGTGAAGGCGTACTCCGAGCTGGGCGTCTCGTGCTCGTTCCCTCGCCCTTCGGCGTGCGGGAAATACGTGCTGCACGTTCTGGCCGACAAGACGACCTACCCCATCCACCAGAAGAGCTCCGACCTCTACCTGCTCGATCTCGACACGAAGGAGCACCGAAGGCTCGATCGCGTATGCAGCGATCTGGCCGAGAGCTTCCCGCGCTGGTCGTCGAACGGACGGTGGATTACCTTTGTGAGCAATCGGCGCGACGGGATGAGCGCGGTCCCGTACCTGGCCTACTTCGACGCCGCGGGGAACGCCCACAAGGCTTTCGTGCTGCCCCAGAAAGACCCGGCCTACTACGACACGTTCATCGAGACGTACAACGTGGTCGAGCCGGTCAAGTCGCGAGTGAGCGTCAGCGCGTTCCGGCTGGCCCAAGCCATGCAGCAGCCGGCCAAAGGGGCCGAGTTTCCCGATCCACCGCAGGTGGATGCCTATACGGGCGCGACGCGGCGTTGGCTGCATGCCCCGCAAGATGGAAAACGATCTCCAGAGGGATACTAACCACCCCACTGAAGTGATGCGAGTGCGTGTGGTCGGGCCTGGGCGATGCCGAACGATGGCCCCGCGAGCCGGTGAACCTAAACCTTTTCTCAAAAAAGACTTGCGACTATCGCGGTCGACGCCGGCGCGGGAAGCTCTTCGGGCAAGGGGCCTCCGGCGGCGGGGCGCACTACCGTTCAGGGAGGCCTCGATGGCAGCCCAAAGACGTATGTACGGAGAATTCCTTGCTCCTTTCGGGATCTTCCCAAAAAGTTCTTGCCAACGCCGCCGGCCCAAGGTATAACGAACCCGCAGCGCTTCGTCGGCGATGCTCGTGGGGGGTCTGCGAGACGCCGTTGTCGCGTTCCTTTCTTTTCCTGTTTTTGGGGGAGGTGTTCCATGTTTCTGTTTCGATTTCGGCGCGCGTTCACGCTGGTCGAGTTGTTGGTGGTGATCGCCATCATCGGCATTTTGATTGCCCTGTTATTGCCGGCGGTGCAGGCAGCGCGCGAAGCCGCCCGGCGAAGTCAATGCTCGAACAACCTGAAGCAGATCGGGCTGGCGCTTCACAACTATCACGACACGTACAAGGTGTTCTGCGCGCATGTGACCGGGACGACGTGCACGTGGGGGCTAAACAACCACTATGCCTGCAACTACGGCTATATGACCGGGTGGGTATCGCTGCTGCCCTACTACGAGCAGGGGCCGCTGTACGATTCGTTCAAGTCGGAGCAGCCGTGCGGTTCCCAGATCTGTCCACCCTGGGGGCCCTATGCGTACGACGGTACGGGCCGCGGCTTCGCTCCGCTGCAGCAGTAGGTGCCGACGTTGCTTTGCCCGTCGGACGGCCCCGCGCACAGCAAGGGCGACACCACCCAGGGATACACGAACTACCATTTCAGCTTCGGCGACATGATTCAGAACAACTTCACCTCGCAGAGTCCGCGGGGCGTGTTCGGCCGAATCAGGCAGCAGGGCGTCCGCGACATTATCGACGGAACGAGCAACACCCTGGCGGTTTCCGAAGGCCTGGTCGGCGCCGTTGACGGCCGCGCAGGCCGAGTCAAGGGCGGCACGGCGGCCGCGGTGAGCGGGATGCCTCAAAATCCGATGGTCTGCTACTCGCGGGTCGATCCGAACGATCCGAAGCGCCTGACCGGCACCGTCTGGGGTTACCGGGGCCGGTATTGGGGCGAGGGCCACGGCCATGTGGGCGGCATCACGACCGTGATTCCACCCAACGGGCCGGCCTGCGCGTGCGGCGAGAGCCAATGGTGCTATTGGGGCATTTTTCCGCCGAACAGCCATCACCCGGGCGGCGTGAACGGGCTGCTGGCTGACGGGGCGGTTCGTTTCTTCAGCGAGACCATCGACACGGGGGACCTCACGGCCACCGAGCCGGCGCTGACCGGGAACGGCGAAAGCCCCTACGGAGTCTGGGGCGCGCTGGGATCGAGAAGCGGCGGAGAGGCCCTCGGGGCATTCTAGGGCCGCTGGCGAGACGATTCGTTCGACAACCGCGGGCCGCGCACAACGCATGCGCTGCGCGAGGCATTGTTTGCCGCGTGCGCGGACCCCTTTGATGCAGAACGAGACGGCGACGGGAGTGGCCCGATGGCAGTTGCCGTCAGTCGGCCACGGCGCGGCTCGCTCGTCGTGCCGAAGGACGGCGGGGCCTTTTCGGAAACGGGTCGCCGGCAAACCACATCGACCGTGTTGAGGGGCGGCGCCGAGGATATCGGGCCGCGCGGGGTGGTCTCGCGCGGGTGGGACGCCCATGCTTGAGCGTGGGAGGCGTTTCGGGTTGTGCTTCACCCTATGCAGGGAGCTTACCATGTTGCGGTGGATACTCTGTGATACGCTTTGTCTGGCTTTGATGAGTGGTCTCGTGGGGTGCGGCGGTGGTGGCGGCGATCACCCCGCCACGGTGCCGGTCACGGGCACGGTGACCTACAACGGCACGCCGGTCGACGATGCCACGGTCACCTTCTCACCTTCCGCGGATGGGCATCCGGCAATCGGCAAGACCGACGCGCGAGGGGAGTTTTCGCTGATGACGCAGTGGGGTACGGCGGGAGCGGTGCCTGGTAGTTACAAGGTCACCGTTTCCAAGACCGAGGTGCAGGCGACCGAAGCAACCGAAGTGGAGGTCGAAGCGGCCCCCATCGACGAGGGGGAACTTTTCGAGTCGGTCGAGCGTTTGCCGGAAAAGTACAAGTCGGTCGATTCGACGGACCTGACCGCCGAGGTGAAGGCCGAGGGCGGAAACACGTTCGCGTTCGACCTGACGGATTGAACTCCGACGAGGTTCGCCGGTCGCCGCGACGCAGGGGGGGGTGCCAAACCAAGACGCTCGCGATAGCAGTCTTGTCGCGTTCGAGGCGACGCGGGAGCAGGTGCCAAGGGAGCGAAGCAGTGCGCACGAGGGCCTCGTGGCTTGCATTTGTGGTTCTGCTTGGGGCGGTGGCGTTCGTCGTTTTTCGTGGTACGATCGGCCGTCCACCTCCTTCGCCGACGGTCGACGCCCCGTTGGACCCGAATTCGTGTTGGCCAACCGATGAGACGGCTTTCAGCCGGCCGGAGCCCAGACCGCCCCACCCGTTGCTGAATCGAGCCGATCAGTTGGTTCTTGCTGCGGGGAATGCGGCGGTTCGCTCCGATGTGGGCGCGGATTTGGCGGGGGTGGTCCGGGCCGTCATCGAGTCCGCCGGGCGCGCCGCCGAGTTGCCCTCGTTGACCGTCGACTACCCGCTCGACGAGACGATCTTCCCGCCGGAAATCGTTCCGCCCACGTTCCTTTGGCACGAACCGGCCGCCGAGGCGGATACCTGGTTGATCGACGTAACGTTGCGCGACGGGATGGCGCCCATCCGTGTTCTGTCGCGCGGGGCGCCGCCCGCTGCGGGCGAGATCGACCCCCGATGCGTCGCCGAGAACAACGAGATCTACCAGCCGACTGCTTACCAGGCTTCGGCGAAGAGTTGGACTCCCGGCGACCAGGTGTGGGGGGCGATCCGGCGCGGGTCGGTCGACGCGCCGGCCCGGATAACCATCGTCGGTTTTCGGAGCTCTCAGCCGGAAGAAGCCCTTTCTCGGGGGCGGGTCGCGATCACCACGAGCCGGGATCCGGTCGGCGCGCCGATCTTCTATCGCGACGTGCCTCTGGCGCCGCAGTTCACGAAACGAGGCGTGATCGCGCCGCTGGGTGACGAGGCGGTGGCCCTGATCGGTTGGCGGCTGCGCGACGTGAGCAAGCCCGAGAGCCGGCTTCTTTTGCGCGACGTACCCACGTGCACGAACTGCCACTCCTTCTCCGCCGACGGCGGCACCCTGGGCATGGACCTGGACGGTCCCCAAGGCGACAAGGGCGCCTACGTGATCGCCCCGATCACCAGGCAGATGAAGATCGAGCGCGAGGACGTCATCAGTTGGAATTCCTTCGAGGACAAGCCGGAGGGCCACAAGACGATCGGGCTTCTGTCGCGGCTGTCGCCCGACGGGCAGTTCGCCGTGACCACGCTGAACGAAGCGGTGTACGTCTGCAACTTCATGGATTACCGGTTCCTGCAGGTCTTTTTTCCGACCCGCGGCATTTTGGGGTATTACAGCCGGGCGACCGGTCGAATCCGAGCCCTTCCCGGCGCCGACGATCCCCGGTACGTGCACTGCGACGCGGTTTGGACTCCGGACGGCAAGCACCTCATCTTTGCCCGGGCGGAGGCCAAGGACCCTTACCCCGAGCACGGCAGGCTTCCCGAACGCGCCAACAGCCCGGACGAGACGCAGATCCAGTACGACCTGTACCGAATCCCCTTCGACGGCGGCCGCGGCGGCAAGCCGGAGCCGATTGCCGGAGCTTCGGGCAACGGCATGAGCAATACGTTCCCCAAGGTCTCGCCCGACGGAAAGTGGATCGTGTTCGTCCAGTGCCGCAACGGGCAGCTCATGCGGCCGGATAGCACCCTGTGGATCGTGCCGGCCCAAGGGGGCACGGCCCGCAAAATGCGCTGCAACACCCCGCGGATGAACTCTTGGCACAGCTTCTCGCCCAACGGGCGGTGGATGGTCTTCTCGTCGAAGGCCAATACGCCCTACACGCAGATGTTCTTGACCCATCTCGACGAGCAGGGCAACGACAGCCCGGCGGTTCTCGTGCCGAACAGCACGGCGGCGAATCGGGCCGTCAATCTTCCCGAGTTTGTGAATCGTCCTTATGAAGACCTTCTGAGCATCCGCGTCGAAGCGTTGAAGTATCTTCAACACGGCTGGCAGGGCATCCAACTGGGCAGGCAAGGGAAGCTGGACGAGGCGATGGCCGAGTTCGAAACCGCCATCGAGCTTCAACCCGATTACTGGCAGGCGCACGTCAACGTGGCGGCCGTCTTGATCAAGCAAGGAAAGCGGGACGAGGCGATGGCGCGCCTCGACAAGATGCTCGAGGCCTGCCCCGAGCCCGGCCCCGCCCTCGACATGGCCGGAGTGATCCTGGCTCGACACGGCTTGCTCGACGAGGCAATCGACCATTTCAGCGCGACGATCGAGCGGTATCCCGACTTCTTCTTGGCCCATGCCAATTTGGGAAGGATCTTTCTGGCGAAGGGGATGCCGGAGAAGGCGACGGCCTACTTCCGGAGGAGAGTGGAGCTTGACCCGCCTAATCCGCTGGGCTACCTCGAGTTGGGGAACGCTCTGTACCTGCGCGGCATGTTCGACGAAGCCTGCGCGCAATTCCGGAAATCGTTGGAGATCGCGCCGCGATTGTTCGACGCCCACCTCATGTTGGGCAAGACTCTCGCGGCCCAGGGCGACTTTTCGTCGGCGGTGGCCCGGTTCCGAGAGGCGACCACGATCGACCCGAACAACCTCTGGGCGATCGACGAATGGGCGTGGCTGCTGGCCGCGTGTCCGCGCGACGACGTGCGCGACGGGGGCCGGGCAGTCGAGCTTGCCGAGCGGGTTTGCGCCGTCTCGGGACGGAAGAATCCCACGTTCTTGAGCACCCTCGCGGCGGCCTATGCCGAGGTCGGCGAGTTCTCTCGGGCCATCGCGACGGCCAGCGAGGCACTCGTCCTCGTGCGCGACGCGGACGGGCCGCTGTCGCGAGACATTCGGGAGGACCTCGAGGACTACCTCGCCGGCAAGCCCTGCCGCCGTTTGCGAAACGAGTCGGCCGGGCGCTCCGGCGGGCGCTAGAGTGTGGCTTCAGCCGGGTGGCGCTGGTCGACGACAAGGCGTCGAGAGAAATGGTCTTGCGAAATTCGATCGTTGCCATTTGCCTTGGCGGGAGTGTCTTGTGCCTCCTGGTCTTGTCGCCGGCGTGTCGCGAACGGGCCGACGTACGAGAGCCGGCGCGTCTCGAGCGACTCGGGGATACGCCTCCCGGGGAACTGAGGATTGTGTACCCTCTCGACGGCGCCGTGTTTCCGCCGGAGATTGCGGCGCCGACGTTTCGCTGGGAAGACGGCCACGAGCTTGTCGATCAGTGGCAGGTGGCCGTCGCGCCGTACGGCGAGGAAGAGCCGATGCGATGGGATTGCGACGCGCCCGAATGGACTCCTTCGAAAAAACTGTGGGAGAAGATCAAGCGACTGTCGCAGGCGCGACCGGCGCGCGTAACCATTGTTGGCTACCACGGGGGCGATCGTCGGCGAGTTCTCTCGAGGGCCCACATCTGGATTGGCACATCGGAAGACGAGGTCGGAGCCCCCTTGTTCTTCCGCGAAGTGAATCTGCCCTTTCTGACCGCCGTGAAGGATCCCGCCTTGCATATCCGCTGGCGTTTCGGGGAAATATCGTCGGAGGAGCCCCCTCCCGTCGTCCTCGACAAGCTACCTGTCTGCGGCAACTGTCACTCGTTTGCCGCCGACGGGAGCACGCTGGCGATGGAGGTCGACTCGGGAAACGACAAGGGGGCCTACGCAATTGCGTCCATCGAGAAAGAGATTGTCCTCGACCACGACAAGATCATTTCGTGGGCCGCTTTTCAGCAGGACGACCAGGCCAAGACCTTCGGCTTATTGTGCCAGGTCTCGCCGAACGGCCGCTACGTCCTGGGTACCGTCAAGGACCGGGCGCTTGCCGTGTACCGCCCGGAGCTCGCGTTTTCGCAGCTCTTCTTCCTGGTCAAGGGGATTCTTGCCGTTTACGACCGGGAAAAGAAGGCGTTCGCTGCGCTGCCCGGGGCCGATGATCCCGAGTACGTTCAAACCAACGCCACGTGGAGCCCGGACGGCAAGACGATCGTGTTCGCCAGGAGTTGCAGCAAGGCCTACGATCCGCCGGGGCTGCGTAACGTCGAAGGCGTTCTCGTGCCGGAGAGGTTCGCCCGCCCCTTTTCGGAAGGGGGGCGCAAGTTCAAGTACGACCTGTACCGAATTCCCTTCAACGAGGGCAAGGGAGGCCGGGCCGAACCGATTCCGGGGGCGTCGAACAACGGCATGAGCAATTACTTCCCCAAATTCTCTCCCGACGGCAAGTGGATCGTCTTTTGTCGCGCGGAGAGCTTCATGCTTCTGCAGCCCGACAGCGAGCTCTACATCATCCCGGCCGAGGGCGGCGAAGCCAGAAGGCTCCGATGCAATACCCCTCGGATGAATTCGTGGCACAGTTGGTCGCCCAACGGCAAATGGCTCGTGTTCTCGTCGAAAGCCTATTCCGATTACACGCAGCTCTTTCTGACGCACATCGACGATCAAGGACGGAGCACGCCTCCGGTGGTCTTGTCGAATTTCACCGAAAAGAACCGGGCTGCGAACATCCCGGAGTTCGCCGACATTGAGCCCGACGCGATCGAGAAGATCGTCCCCGCCTTCCTCGACGACTCCAACTACGTCCGCGCGGGTGACGCGTTTCGCTTTCAAGGCGAGCCCGAGAACGCCATCGAGCTTTATCGCAAGGCACTCGAAGTCAATCCGATGAGCGCCATCGCTCTGACCAATTGGGGGAGCTGCCTGTTGGATCAAGGGAAGGTCGATGAAGCGGAGCGCCTGGTCGCGCGGGCGGTCGAGCATGATCCCGACTTGGCCACGGCGCACTGCGCGCTGGGCCTGATTCTCAGGCAAAAGGGACGCCTGGGAGAATCGAGAGAATCGCTGCGAGAGGCGTTGCGTCTCGATCCCGATTACATTCTGGCCCATCTCTATCTGGGGATCGTATCGAATCAACTGGGCGAGCTCGATGAAGCGGAGACGCATCTCACGGAAGTGACGCGACTCGATCCTCGCGACCCCATTGGGCATTACAATCTAGGCGTCGTCCTGGCGCGGGCAAATCGACCCCACAAGGCCGCGGCGCAGCTCGAGCGCACACTCGAAGAGGACCCGAACTTCGTTCCGGCGTTGATCGCGCTGTCGATCGTTCGCGCGACGAGTCCCGATACGACGCTCCGAAACGGCGAGGAGGCCGTGCGGCTGGCCGCGCGGGCATGTGAGCTCACCGGGAGTCGCGACCCGGAGGCCCTGCGTGCCTTGGCGGTGGCTGAGGCGGAGACCGGCCGGTTTGGTTCTGCGGCATCCACCGCCCAACGGGCGGCGCAGGCGGCGCGGGCGGCCGGGAATCCGGTTCTGGCAGACGTCATTGAAAAGGCATTTGAAGGCCTCCCGCAGAGCGAGCCGGCAGCCCGGCAATCGAAAGTGCATTCCCCTTGATCCTAGTCGATGCGCTGCCGCGAGCGATCGTCGCGGCTCGGATTGCCGAGGGTGCGTCATGATCGAACGCGGGGAGTGATGGAGTGTTGGAGTTCGGCAAGAACGAGGCACATCGTTCCATCACTCCATCGCGCCATGACTCCAACGCTTCACAGCTTGCGCGCACGGCGCGACGACGTGACAGCGTGGGATTCTAAAGCGCAGCCAACGCTTCGGTTGCCTGGCGGCAGAGAGTTTCGGAGTCGTCGCGACACGTTGCCTCGGCGATGATTCGGACGATCGGCTCGGTGTTGCTCGGATGCACAAGCAGCCAGCGGTCGTCCCAGTCGAATCGCCTGCCCACCGAGTCGTCGAACCGGGCATCGGGGAACCGTATCTTGAGCGCTTCGACGGCCTCGGGCAGCTTGGCGCGGTCGAGGGTGATCTTTCGCTTCTGGATGTCGTACGACGTGAGCCGCCCGACGAGCCGGCTGACGGTCGTTTCGCGGGCGGCCATGGCGTCGAGAACGAGCGCCATGCCCACGAAGCCGTCGCGCACGTAGCCCACGCGCGGGTCGATCACGCCGCCGTTGCCCTCGCCGCCCAAGACGGCGTCGTGGGCCAGCATCGTTTCGACCACGTTCGCCTCGCCCACGGCCGACCGGAAGAACGGCACGCCGTATCGCCGGGCCACGTCTTCCGAGGTGCGGCTCGTGGCCACGTTGGCGACCACGGGGCCGCGATGCCGCTGGAGCACGTGGTCGAGGCAGAGGGCCAGCGTCCGCTCTTCGCCGATGTAGCGGCCCGCCTCGTCGACTACGGCGAGGCGGTCTCCGTCGGGGTCGGGAAAGAAACCCACGTCGGCCCCCAGCTCGCTCACCCGGCCGCACTCGGCCCGGAGATTCTCCTCGGTCGGCTCGGGCGCATGGGAGAAGCGGCCGTCGGGCTCGGCGCCCACGTGGGTCAGGGCGCAGCCCAAGTCGTCGAGCAGGCGCCGGCCCAGCGGCGCGCTCGAGGCGTGGTTCGAATCGAGAAACACCCGAAACCGCCGCTTGCGGATCCGCTCGACGTCGACCGTGGCCAGAAGCAGCTCGGCATGCCGGCTCACGGTGTCGTCGCATGGGAGCACGCGGCCGATGCGGTCGTGGCTCACCCAGGCGATCTCGGCCTCACGATAGCGCCGGCTGACGGGCTCGCCCGCGGCCGCGGTGAGGATGCGTCCCTCGGGGCCGAACAGTTTCAGGCCGTTGTAGGGCGAGGGATTGTGGCTGGCCGTGATCTGGATGCCGCCCGCGGCCCGGTGCTCGCGCACGAGAACCCCCGTGGTGGGCGTGGCGGCCACGTCGGCGTCGACGACCTCGCGCCCCACGGCGCACAGCCCGCTCAGCAAGGCGTGGGCCAGCATCCGGCCCGTCGTACGCCCGTCGCGCGTGACGACGATCGGGCCCTCGTCGAGCGTGCCGGCAAAGGCGCAACCGTAGCGAATGGCCGTCTCGGGCGTGAGGCTCTCGCCCACGATGCCGCGCAATCCCGACACGCTGATGATCGGCTCACTCACGTTTCCGTCCTCCGAGGCGAGCGTTTGCACGATGGATTGTCAAGTCCGTCCGCGACGGAGTGCCTTGCGTTTCACGGCACGGCACCACGATAACGCGACAGAGTGCCACTGCGTCCTACCGGGTTGGGGCGGGGCCGCCGCGTCAGGTCTTTCTCGTGCCCCCGAATTCGGCCATCAGGGCTTCGATTTCGGAGACGAGCTTCGCCAGGGCCTCGTCGCTCTCGAGGCTCTCGGCGGTCAGGCGGATCACCGGCTCGGTGTTCGACGGGCGCACGTTGAGCCACCACGAGTCGGCCTCGACCGACACGCCGTCCAAGCGGAACACCTCGTGGCCCGAATACTGCTTCGCGACCCGCTCGAGAACGTCGTCCATTTGACCCTGGTCGGGCAGGCGAAAGTTGATCTCTCCCGAGTGATGATACCGGCGCAGCGGGTCGGCACGTTGGCTGAGCGGGGTCGGGTCTTCGGTCATCAGCTTCAAGGCCAACAGCAGGGTCCGCTCCGAGCTGTCGATGGTGAAGCAGTCGCTGAAGTAGAAGTGCCCCGAGAGCTCGCCGGCGAACACGGTGTCGATCGTTCGCGACGGATTCAGCACGCGTCCCTCGCGCATGCCCCGCATGGCCGCCTTGATGTGGCTGTGGCCCACGCGGCACATCTCGGCCACGCCGCCGGCGGCTTCGATCTCCTCCTTGACGACCCGCGAGCTTCGCAGATCGTAGAGGATCTCTTTGCCCCGGTTGCCGGGCTCGGCGAGAAAGCTGCGCGCGAACAGGGCCGTCATCAGGTCGCAGCCGACGAACCGGGCGTTCTCGTCGACGAACGCCAGGCGATCGCCGTCGCCGTCGAAGGCCACGCCGAAATCGGCGTCGGCGACCATCATGGCCCCCTCGAGGTGGCGGAGGTTTACCAGGGTGAGCGGGTCGGCGGGATGCCAGGGGAAACTCCCGTCGGGTTCGTCGCAGATCCAGACGGCCTCGACCTTGCCGTCGGGATCGACATGCCTGAGCAATTCGCGGGCGATGGGGCCCATAACGCCGTTGCCCCCGTCGAGCACGATCTTCATGGGTCGGAGGCTGGGCAGGTACTGCTTCAGATGGTCGCACCACGGGCCGAGCAAGTCGACCTGTTCGACCTTTCCCGGCTTGCCCGAGCCGGCCAGCCGGGCCGCGTCGCCCGACACGACCAGGTCGCGGACCCGCTCCATGCCCGTTCCCATGCCCATGGGCAGGCCGCCCCGCTTCGAGAACTTGAATCCGTTGTAGCGTTCCGGGTTATGGGAGGCGGTGACCATGACCGCCCCTTCGACGTCGAGCGTGGCCGCGGCGAAATAGCTCATGGGCGTCGAGCACTGGCCGATGGAGACCACGTCGGCCCCGAGTCGGGTCATGCCTCGGGTCAGCGCGGCCTCCATGCGCGGACTGTGCTCGCGCATGTCGCGTCCCACGGCCACCCGCTTCGCCCCGAGCGCCTCGACCGTGGCCGCTCCGATCAGCTCGACGATCGATTCGTCGATTTCCGGGCCGACGATGCCGCGGATGTCGTACGACTTGAAGATGTGAGCCGGAATCTCCGTTGTTTCGGTCATCGGATGCGTCTCCTTACCGTTTCATGGACAAAGAGAAGATGCTACAGCAACGCCGTGCTGAAGTATCGCTCGGCCCGGTCGGGGAGCACCGTGGCGATGTTGCCCCGGAACCGCTCGGCCAACCGCCGGGCGGCCCAGACGTTGGCCCCCGACGAGATCCCCACCAGCAGCCCGTAGTCGCGCCCCAACTGCCGAGTCGTTTCGATCGCGTCTTCGTCGGTGACCTCGATGACCTCGTCGACGATCGATACGTCGAGCACGGCCGGCACGAAGCCGTCGCCGATACCCTGGATCTGGTGGAGTCCCGGCTCGTGCCCCAACAAGGCCGACACGTTCTTGGGCTCGACCGCCACGATCTTGACTCCCGGCTTGTGCTCCTGGAGGAACTTTCCGACGCCCTGGAGGGTGCCGCCGCTGCCGACCCCCGCTACGAACAGATCGACCTCCCCGGTCATCTGCCGCCACAGTTCGGGAGCGGTTTCTTCGTAATGGCAACGGGGATTGTCGGGATTCTCGAATTGCTGGGGCACGAACACCCGCGGATCCTCGGCCGCCATCTCCGCCACCCGCTTGACCGCTCCCGGAATACTTTCCTCGTCGGGCGTGAGCACCAGGTCGGCCCCGAGGGCCCTGATGAGTTTTTTCCGCTCCTCGCTCATTCCCTCGGGCATGACGATGCGAACCGGGTAACCTTTGAGCCGCCCGACCAGGGCAACGCCGATCCCCGTGTTCCCGCTCGTCGGCTCGACAATGATCGAATCGGGCTTGAGGCGCCCGTCGCGCTCGGCCCCTTCGAGCATGGCTCGGGCCACCCGGTCCTTGATGCTGCCCCCCGGATTGAGAAATTCCGCCTTGGCGAAAATCGACTCGCCGGGCAGTCGAATGAGAGGCGTGTTGCCAATCAGATCGAGGATATTGTCGGTAAGCATGGTGGATCAAAGCGATCAGGTAAGCCCAAGGAGCACGGCAGGCGGACCCCTTTTTATACCAACATGCCCGCGGTTCGTCACGAGGGCCGGAAAGATCGGCTCGGGTGCGGGCGGAGCCCGCGTTGCCCGGCCGCGTCAAACGGCGACAATGGACGCATAGGGAGTGAACCGTGCCCGGCGGGGAAGCCGGCGCGATCGGCGCCGGCGCTTCGGGGAGCCTCTTTCCACAGCGGGAGCACCATGGCCGTTTCGACGAGGGAGCCCGCGATGGCAGCCGCCCTGGCAGGCCGAGTCGTCGGCGCCGTTCGACGGCGCATGCGCCGCGCCTGGTCGCGACTGACGCGATGGGGCCGCCGGCCATCGGCCGAGGCCGCCTTGCTATGGCTCGTCGGCGCGGAGATCGACACCGGGGGGTTGTCTGAAACGCCGGGAGCCCCAACCGCCTCACCCGCTCTGACCGCCGCGGCCATCGAGACGGCTCTCGAACTGGCGTGCCGCGAGGAAGCGCGACGTTGGGCTCGATGGCTCGCGTCGATCCAGCGGGCCGACGGCTCGATCCCCGATCCGACGACCGGGGCGGCATCCTTTGAAAACACGATCGACGGGGTACGGGCTTTCCGGGCAATCGCCCACGACGTGCCCGAGGTTGAGGAACCCGTTGACCGGGCCTGCCGCTACCTTGGCTGGTCGATCGACGCCGACGGGCGGTTGCGCATGCCGAGCGAGCATCCTGCCCGAACGGGCGCGCCGGTCGCGGGCTCGCTGGGCGAGTGCACCCGGCTGGCCGCGCAGTATCTCGAGGAAGATCGCCCCTCGGAGGCCGCCGCGATGATGAAGGAGGTTTCGGCCGCGCAACGGATGAACGGATCGGTGCGCGAACTGTTCGACCGCGGACCGGTCTATAGTGCGAGCCTGGCGCGCGCGGCCGTCGTGTGGTACCGGCTCGGCTGCCGGGCGCAGGCCGATCGGGCCGTGCGGTTCCTCGAGCGCAGACAGAATCGAAACGGCGGGTTCCGCCGGGGTTGGGGGACTCTCTTCGGCAGGGCAATGCGTCAGGAAGACGCCTGGGCGGCGAAGCTCTTTCTCGATGCGGTCGTGCTGCGCGTGCGGGCCGCGTTCGACGACGCGGCGGCGCTTCCCAACCGGATCGATCCGTCCGACGGGCGCATGCGGGCGGTCAAACGCTGGTTCGAGACCCTGCCGGGCGATTGCGTGGCCGACGTGGGGTGCGGGCAAGGGCGTTTTCTTCGGCACCTGCGGTCGTGGTTTCCCCAAGCCCCGCTCACCGGCATCGACGTTTCGCCCGCGATGCTTGCCGCCTTGCCCGAGGGCGTGACGCCTTGCCGCGGCAGCCTGCTGCGAATTCCCGCGCCCGACGCGACCTTCGACGGGGTTTTTGCCGTGGAATCGCTGGAGCACGCACTCGTGCCCGAGAGGGCCCTTGCCGAGTTGTGTCGCGTGGTCCGACCCGGCGGTCGCGTGCTGGTGATCGACAAGCATGAATCGAAGCAGGCGCTTTCGGAGTGCGAGCCTTGGGAGCGGTGGTTCCTGCCCGACGAACTCGCCGCCTGGCTGGCCCGCCACTGCGACGACGTGGCGGTCGAACCGATCTCCCACGGCGAAGGGCGCGCCGGCGACCGCCTGTTTCTCGCCGCGACCGGCACGCGACGGGCGTAGCGACCGCTACGCGGCCTTGCTCATTCCAGCGGGATAGAAGCGACGGGCGACCTCTTCGGCGTGAAACACGAGCCATTCGGGCCGGGTGTAGACGGTGTGGCCGGCGTGGCGCCGGGCCGCCTCGGGCGCGGCTCCGTAGTCGACCAGCAGCGTGATTCCCTCGTCGGGGACGATCCGTCCGGCCCGGAGTCGCTCGGGAAGATCGCTCCGTTTCAGGCCCGATTCGAGCAGTTCCTCCAGCCGGCGATGGGCCCAGCGGCATCGCCACGCGTGCCAATCGGGCATGGCATCGGTGCCGGCAATGCCGAGTTGCTGAAGGCAGTCGCCTTCGACGGCCTCGCCATGGGGACGGGTTGGAAAGGCGGCGCAGCGCCTCGGCCCCCCGGGCCCCGACGCATGGTGGATGAAATGCAGCAGGCGCGCGTATCCGGCCGACTCCCACCCGTAGCGAACCGGCGTGCCGAATGTCACCAGGTCGAGCCGGAGACCTCCAAGAGGCGAACCTTCGCGGTCGAGCCGCCGACGAACGCGATTCCACACGGGAACGTCGACGCAGCCCACGATCGGCCAGCGATAGTACACCTCGGCAGCGCGGAAGAACCCGTCCACCCCCCGGCGATCGCCCGCCAGCAGGTTGGTCATCAGGGCGAACACGTTTCCGGCGTGGCCGTGCCCCCAAAGCAGAACGCGGGCGCCGGGCTCGGTCGAGAGCGAAGCCAGCTCGTCGATCAGGCGGACCGCCCCGTCGGCGCGTCCCAGGTGGTGATTTTCGCCCGACCAGCAGAAACGCCGCACCGGAATCGGCCTCTGTCCGGCCGGATTGATCGCCGAAGCGAGGCACTGGACGAAGGCGTTGCTGTAGTCGCCCCCGTCGTGGTCGAGCGTGGCGGCCGTCTGGCGAAGGCGACCCACGACTTCGGCCGTGTCGGGAAAGGCCCGCACCACTTGAGACAGCACCGCACACAGTTCGCGGCCCGCGCAGCCCGAATCCAACAGGTACACCGCGGCCACGCCGCTTTGGCGCAGCGCCATTCCCACGCGGCGCATGCGCTGGCGAAACAGGGGCGCGCCGACGGGTGGCCCGGCTTCGGCCCGAACCGCGTACTCGGGCGCAGCCCGACCGACCCTGGTGTAGCTCTGGTGGCGGAACCCGTTTGCCCGGGGCATGGCGCGGCCTTCTTGTGATGGGGCATGGACAAGCCAGGGTGCGGTGCGGCGCAATGCCCTTGATCGGCACCCGACCGGTATGAACATGAGGTATTTTCCGGTCAGTCAATCTGGGCAAGACACGAAGAACCGGTTGAGCGCGAGCGGAGCGACGTAAGTCCCCGGAGCACCTCCCTTGGCTATAATGGAGCCATGTGCGGACGATTCACCCTTCGAACCCCGGCGAGCGTGGTGGCGGCCCATTTCGGGGTGTTGGAAATGCCGCCGTTCGCCCCGCGGTTCAATGTCGCGCCGTCCCAGCCCGTGGCGGTCGTGCGGCACGCCCCGACCGGCCCGGAACCGCAACGAGAGTTCGTCTGGCTCCGGTGGGGACTGGTGCCCGGTTGGGCCAAGGATCCGGCCGTCGGCAACCGGATGATCAACGCCCGGGCCGAGACCGTGGCGGAGAAGCCCGCGTATCGGGCGGCCTTTCGCCGCCGCCGGTGCCTGGTCGTGGCCGACGGATTCTACGAGTGGCAGAAGACCGGCCGGCAGAAGCAGCCCTACTTCCTCCACCTGCGCGACGACCGCCCCTTCGCCTTCGCCGGGCTCTGGGAAACATGGGAGGGCGCCGATCACTCGGCCCTGGAGACCTGCACCCTGCTGACCACCGAGCCGAACGAGCTGGTGGCGCCGATCCACAACCGGATGCCGGTCATCCTCGCGCCCGGCCACTACGACCAATGGCTCGACGTCGCGGGCGCGAAGCCCGAGCTGGTTCTGCCGCTCCTGCGCCCCTACCCGGCCGACGAGATGGCGGCCCATCCGGTCGGCCCCTACGTGAACAGCCCCGCCCACGACGACGCGCAATGTATCGAGCGGCCGGAATGAGGGCGTGGAAAGGAGCCTCATCCGAGGTCTCGCGTTGTTCCCAGCGAGCCGGTGCCGCCTGCGGCGTTTTCAGACCTCGGCGTCCAGAGCGGGCCGCGGCACGTTCTCCAGCCAGGCCTGCGTGCGGCTGTAGGCGGCCAGGCGCAGATCGAGCCGAGATCGGACCGACGTGCCGACCAGGTCGGCCGCCTCGGCCGAAGGATCGAAAGTCGCCACCAGTTGCGACATCGACTGCACGAACCTCAGACGCAGATCGAGCAGAAGCGACTGCCGCAGGGTCGCGGAGGTTGCGCCCGGTGTCTCAACTCGGGTTTCGGTTTCCGAGGTCTCCGGCAGCGACCGGGGCTCGTCTTCGGCCGACTCGACTTCCTCGGCGCCGCCGACGTCGGCAGGGTCCGCGGCGGGCCGCTGCTCGGCCGGCAACTCGGCGACTTCGCCGACCGGCTCGTCGTCGACGGCCTCCGTGTCCGCCGAGGCCGCGGGCTCGTGGGCGGGCACGGCGGCGGGGATCGCGGCGTCGGAGAGGACGGCGTCAGACTCCCCGGCCGAGATCGCCGAGGAACGCTTGTCGCCGAACGCAAGCGTTTGCACCAGCTCGGCCAGGGCGTTGAATGCGTCGACCATGCCGGGAATCAGGTCGTCTCCCGAAATCGCGTCGTCGATGAACCGGCGGGTTAAGCCGTCGATCGCCTCGCGAAAACCGTCCAAGGCCGACGAAACGGCCGTCCCCAACTCGGTTGTCCCGTCGGAGCCGAAAAGCGGCTCCAGCCCCGACTCGACGGATTCCCGGACGGCGGCGATCTGCAGCTTCACGCGGGCCTTCAGCGCGTACGATCCGTCGGCCTCTCGGTGGTAGGAGATCTCGGTTTTCGCCCTGGCGCGAAGCGTCACCCTGGTCCCGTCTTCGCTCTCGAACTCGTAGTTGAACTCGAGCCAGGATTTCGACTTGAGATCGATCTGCCCGCCGTCGGTCTGGCGGAGCCAGGTGCGCGACGCGGCCCGGACTGCCAACTCCGAGCGGCTGCTCAGGCCCTCGGCAAGCTCACCCGGCTCGGGCAGAGAGCGCCGCGACTCGTCCGAGCCATTCAGGCGGGAGAGGTGCCGATACTCGGGCATCCCCACGTGACGCCGAACGCCGGGCCCGAAGGATTGCCAGGCCGGGCAAGGCACGCGCGCCGCGCCGATCGCACCGAGAGTCATGGTCGGGTCCCGTCGATTGGGTGAGGATTGCCCCGATCTCAGCATCGGCGCGCGTGCATCGCGGCTGGACGGGCTTTGGCCGAAATGGCGGCGCCCCGTCAAGAAGCTGGAAAAGAACCCTCATAATCGGCACAGGCGGCCGCGACGACGCCACTCGAGGGCGCGCAGAGTCTCGATGCTTGCGATGGAGCCGGACCGTGAGTCGGCCGGAACTACGGCTCACGCCCCTCGGCGAGCCACTCCAAACCGAAGCGGGCCAGCGTGATCTTTTCGTAGGGGCCCTTCAGGCCCCGCTCGTACAGGCAGAGGATCGTTCCGTCGGGCATCACGGCCAGCGACGAGTACGCGGCCGGACCGGGCCAGAGGACCTTGCCGACGGGCCACGTCTTGGCTTCGTCGAGGCTCAGGCGGATCGTCATCTCCTTGCGCGTCGAAGTCTCGCCCGGGTTGGAGAACAGAATGCGGTTTTTACCCCCATCGGCCGCGAACGACAGACGGCGAATGCCGGCCTGGCAGACGGGCTCGACCAGGGCCTCGTCGTACGAGACCTCGCTCCAGGTCAGCCCCCCGTCGTCGCTCGTGGCGACGGCCCGGCACGTGTGCTCGCGGTTGTAGTTGCGCATGTTCAGCATGAGGCGCCCGTCGGCCAGCTCGACGACTTCGCACTCGTTCGTCTTGGGCGGGGCCGAGCCGCCGAGCTTCCACGTGGCGCCGCCGTCGTCGCTGTAGATGACGTGGGAGCTCCAGGTGCCGTCGGTGGCGATGTGGTCGCAGGGGATGACCAGCCGGCCGCTTTGCAGTTGAATGCCCGACCCGGGGCCCGTGGCGTACCAGGTCCAGTCGGGCTTCTTGGTCGACTCGGTGATTTCGACGGGCCGGGACCACGTGAGGCCGTCGTCGGTGCTCTTGGCGAGCCAGACGGTGCGCGTGCCCTCGCTCTTCCGGTCGACGATCTGCTTCTCGGTGTCGTGGCCCAGGTTGTGGGTCATGGCCAGCCAGATCGTTCCGGTGCGCCGGTCGACGACCGGGCACGGGTTGCCGCAGGTGTTGGGCCCGTCGTCCCAGACGATTCTCTGCTCCGAGAACGTGCGCCCGCCGTCGGAACTCCGTTTGACGAGCATGTCGATGTCGCCCGCGTCGCCGCGTCCCGCCTTGCGCCCTTCGCAAAAGGCCAGCACCGTGCCCTTGGCGGTGACGATCACCGAGGGAATGCGATACGTGTGGTAGCCGTCGTCGCCCGAGACGTAGACGTCGGTCTGCTCGGGCAGCCGGGCGGCTTCTTCGTCGATCTCGCCGAGTTGGAAGCGGATGCTGACGACCGAATGCTTCTCGCCCGGCGCCAGCACGGCGTAGGTCGTGGCCACGAACGTGCCGTCGGGAAGGATCTCGACGCCGGGATAGCCCAGGTCGCCCTTCGTCGGGCTGCGCAGCAGCCGCACGCGGTATTGCCCCTCGCGCAGGTTGACCACGTCGTCGTAGGTTCCCACCCAGGCCACGAAATCGCCCTTGGTGGGGCTTTCGTGCGTCGTGTCGCGGAAGCAGATCACCAGCCGGCCGTCCGGGGCGTAGCGGCCCATGTGGCGGTCGCCGGTCAGGGCGGCCGGCAACTCGACCGGGTCGCTCCACGTGCGCCCCTCGTCGTCGCTGGTGATCAGAAGCGAGTTGTACCGCCGGGCGTTTTCGCGGGCCAGGGCGGCCAGTTGCCTGCCGTCGGGCGAGCGGAGCACGAACGGTTCGCAAGGGTATCCGGCCGGATAGGTCGCCACCTCGGTCTCGTCGTGCCAGGTCAGGCCGCCGTCGCTCGAAATGGCCTGCCAAAGACCCAGCGGGGGCCGGTCGCGGTCGTCCTTGCCGCGGTGGTACATGGCCAGCAGGCGGTCGCCTTCGATCGGCACGATCGTGATCGGGGCGACGACGCAGTGCAGCCCGTTCGGCTCGAAGGGCGTCCAGGTCTTGCCGCCGTCTTCGGAGTGAGCCTGGCGCATGGGGCCGTTGCCCTCGAACACGAACAGCCGCTCCTTGCCTTGCGGATCGGTGAGCCGGTGCAGGCAGGGGCAGTTGGTCGCGGTGGCCCAGTTGTCGGGCACGGGCAGGCGGTCGCTCCAGGTGAGCCCGCCGTCGGTGCTCTTCTTGAGCACGGCCGCCGGGCCGCCGTGGCCCAGCGGATAGGTGCAGTAGATCGTCCTGCCGTCGGGCATCAGCACGGTCGTCGGATGGCCCAGGTATTGCCCGGGCGTCCGCTCGACGATCACCTGCCGCCACGTCTGGTGCGAAAGATCGAGCGTGGGGATCGTATAGCCGTCGGGCTGGGTCCGCTCGGGAAGCTCGGGCAGGGGCATCATGTTGCCCGTCGCGGCGAACCGGGCCACGCGCATCGTGCTCCGCCAGGGGCGCAGGCCCACACGACCGATCGTGCCGGCAAACTCGGCCCGGTACACGGCTTTGCCGTCGATCCGGAAGGTCAATTCCCGGCCTCGCCGCGAAACCTCGAACGCGAAAGGTTCGCCCTGTTCGACGACCACGGCATCGGAGTCGAGGTACCGCCCGCCCTGCATGATCGGCCCCGAGGTGAACATGCGCCCGTGGGCCCCCTCGAAGCCGAAATGGCTGTCGTCGCCCAGCACGAACGAGGCGGCGCTGCGGTCGAGATTGAGGATGGTCATCTCGACCGTCACGCGGAAGTCGCCCGGCCCGATCGCCATGGCGGCGTTGAGAAAGTTGTTCACGCCGCCGCATTCGAGGTATCGGCCGGCTTGTTTCCAGCGGCGGCCCCACTCCTGCACCATCTTGGCGGCGCCGTCGTCGACGAACACGGCCGATTCGCTCGGCGGGGCGGACAGGGCGGGGGCCAGAGCAGCGGCCCAGAGGGCGCAGGTGAGTGCAACGGTGCGATGGCTCATGGCGGCTCCTCGGTTGCGGGGGTGCGGTACGGAGGCCAAGGGAGCCTGCGCTGGGAAATCGACATCGCGCAGGCCCCGGCCGCGCCGACTCGACGATCGAAGCCCCAGGCCGCTCGCGTTCCCCCGGGCAAGTCAATCCTCGTCGTCGGAATCGGCCCGTCGGGCCTCCTCCTGCTTCAAGCACCAGATTGTAGCATAGACGGGCACCGGAGAGACCACGGCCAGGTACAGCAACAGGAGAGCCGCTTTGCCGAGGTGTCCGACGGTAAGCGCCAGGCCGAACGCCCGGAACGTGCCCACCGCATGCAGAAAACCGATGATCAGACACGACAGCCCGGCCACGGAAGGGCCTCGCTCGTCGCCGCGCAGGATGAGGCGGCCTCCCACGGCGACGAGGATCGCGAAAAGCGGCTGCGCGAACGCCAAGAACCCGATTCCCAGGAAGCTCGGCGCGAACGACGGAACCAGCGCGAATACGACGGTCATGATGCCGCCGTAGATGAGGCAGGCTTTGCCGACGATTTCCCTTTGCCGGGCCTCCGTTTCGGATTCCCTTCGGCGCCGCGGCGATTGGCTCCGAGGTTCTGCCGTCTGGGGCGGCGCGGCCGAGGGCGCCCGCTCGACAACGCCGCCCTGGGGTGGCGCGGCAGCCGGCGTCGGCGCACGGAAGGCGTCGTCGACCCAATCCGACTCGACCGGCTCGGCGGGCTCCGATTCGGGCTCGGGCACCGCCACGACCCGCCCGCAACGGCACTTCACCCGGCGGCCGGCCAGGGCGTCGCGAAGGCGGTAGTGCTTCCCGCATCCCGGGCAATCGACGGAAATCGGCATGGCGTCCCTCAGGCTCCCCGTGCGTCGCCCGCGGCGATTGTGCAACGGCGCGGACGCCGCATCGGAATGACGTGATGCTACGCTCGATCCGGGCGGCACGTCTCCACCGAGGTGGCACGTCCCTGCACGCCGCGAAGGGCATGGTTTGCCGGTCCCGACGAACCCTTACTTGCGCAGCGCAGAGCTTGCGGCCCAATCACGCGGGCGGGCCCTCGGGTTGTTCGGTCGGCCCGCGGAGTTCTTGGACGAACGACTCCGTAAAGCCCTCAAACGGCCGATCTCCTATCGCATCCAACCGTTGCTCGTGCGATCCCCAAGCCGCCTATTCCCCTCCCTTTACTCCTTGCTTTCGGAAGCGGCATCGGATCGACCCCGCACCGCTTCCGTCTTCTTCATGAAATAGTAACCGACCGTCAAGGCGAATATGATGGACGCGATGCCCACGAGCGACAGGTTGTCGGTCTCGTGGACGTCTAGGATGATCACCTTCCTGGCAATTGCGATGATCGCCACGGTCAAGACCACCTCGTAATGGGGTATGCCTTGAGTCAGGTAGGTTTTCATGATGGTTTCGAGCAGCTCGATCCCGATGATCACGAGCATGAAGAGCCCGAACAGCTCCAGAAGCTCGTCCACGGAGATGACCGCGTAGGGCGCTTGGGATACGTTCGTGATGATCGTCCGTCCCAGATCGACCGTCGCCAGCAACAAGACAAGGGCCATCATGATCATGAGCAGATGAATGATAGATCGTTCAAACCGCTTCAATAACCGTAGCATGAGTCATTCCTTCCTGCGCGTAACGTGAAGCGAGCGAACAAGCAAATGCGGAAGAGCCGACCATCGGCAAGCCCATGCATCTTACCCCGTTGCGGCCGTCGCGAGCGACCCCGCCCAAGGGTGTTTCCGATTCGTCGCACGAATCGGGCGCTCCACCGGAAACGGCACGGCGAACGGTTGACCGTCGGCCGGGGGGGCGTGGCGCGTGGGACGGGCGACGCGGGCGATCAAGCCACGGCTTGACGCCGGCCTTTGGCGAACAGCGTGTAGATCAACACGTAGAACAGGGGCGCGAACAGGACGACCAGGATCGTGCCGGTGACCATACCGCCGAGCACGGCCGTGCCGATGGCCTTCATGGCGCCCGCGCCCGCGCCCGTGCTGAAGGCCAGAGGGAGCACCGACAGTCCGGTGGTCATCGAGGTCATGAGGATCGGGCGGAGCCGCAGTTGGACCGCCTGGAGCGCGGCGTCGATCACGCCGATGCCTTGGGCCGCGCCGGCCATGGCGAACTGGATGATCAGGATGGCATTTTTCGTGGCCAGCCCCAGGGTGTTCAACAGGCCGATCTGGAAATACACGTCGCTGGGCAGCCCGCGCCAGTTCGAAGCGGCGAAGCCGCCGATGACTCCGAGCGGCAGGATCAGCAGGACCGCGATGGGGATGTCCCATTCGCCGTAGAGGGCCGCGAGGAAAAGGAAGACGATCAGCACGGAGAAGGTGTAGAGCAGACCGGTCTGGGCGGAGGCCTGGCGTTCCTGGTAGGAGAGGCCGGTCCAGTCGTAACCGACCCCCCGCGGGAGCCTGGCGGTGATTTCCTCCATGGCCTGCATGGCCTCGCCCGAGCTTCTCCCCGGCCTGGCCTCGCCCCAGATGTTCATGGAGGGGAAGCCGTTGAATCGCTCCAAGCGGGGTGGCCCGCTCGTCCAGCGGCCCGATGCGAAGGAGGCAAAGGGCACCATCTTCCCGGCCTTGTTGCGGACGTAGAGTTTCTCGAGGTCCTTGGGCAGCATTCGGAAGGGGGCGTCGGCCTGAACGTACACCCGCTTGACCCGCCCACCCTGAATGAAGTCGTTGACGTACGCGCTGCCGAAGGCAGCGGAGATCGTGTTGTGGATCGAGGTGATGGGCAGCCCCTGGGCGCCCGCCTTGTCCCAGTCGACGTCGATCCGGTATTCGGGCACGTCCTCCATGCCGTTGGGGCGGACATTCGCCAGCCTGGGGTCCTCCGCCGCCATGCCCAGCAGTTGGTTCCGGGCCTGCATCAGGGCATCGTGCCCGATGCCGCCGCGGTCGACCAACTGGAAGTCGAACCCCAGGGCGTTGCCCAGCTCGCTGACGGCGGGCGGCGGAAAGGCGAACACCAGGGCGTTGCGGAACCTCGAGAACGCCGCCATGGCGCGGCCCGCAACGGCGGGTACTCGCAAGTCCACTCGGGAGCGCTGGTTCCAGTCCTTCAACTTGACGAACACCATGCCGTTGTTCTGCGCCCTGCCCGAAAAGCCCACGCCGGCGATCGTCATGCAGGAGTCCACCGCCTCCTTCTCGTCCTCGAGGAAATGGCGCCGGACCTTGTCCGCGATCGCCTGCGTCTGCTCCAAGGTGGCGCCGGTGGGTAGGATGATCTGGCACAGCAGGATTCCCTGGTCCTCGTCGGGGAGGTAGCTGGTCGGCATGCGCATGAACAGCACGACCAAGCCGGCCACGATCACGACGTACACGAGCACGTACCGCAGTTTTCGGGCCAGGGCATGCCCGACCAATCGCACGAAACCGTCGCGGAACCGGTAGAACATGCGGTCGAACCAGAGAAAGAACGGGCGCAGGAACCAGACCGCGCTTTCCGCGGGTTCGTGGCCCTTGGGAACCGGTTTGAGGATCGACGCGCACAGCACCGGCGTCAGGATCAAGGCCACCGTGACCGACAATAGCATCGAGGTGACGATGGTCACCGAGAACTGGCGATAGATGATCCCCGTGGAGCCGGCGAAGAACGCCATGGGGCCGAACAACGCCGACAACACCAGGAAGAACCCGATCAGCGCGCTGGTGACCTGCCCCATGGATTTGGCGGTGGCGTCGCGGGGCGAAAGGCCCTCCTCGCTCATGAGCCGTTCCACGTTCTCGACGACGACGATCGTGTCGTCGACCAACAGCCCGATGGCCAGCACCATGGCGAACATGGTGAGCATGTTGATCGAGTATCCGAAGGCCCCCAGCGCGGCACAGGTGCCTAGCAGCACGACGGGCACCGAAATCGTGGGAATCAACGTGGCGCGCATGTTTCCCATGAACAGCCACATGACGAGAAAGACCAGGAGAATCGCCTGGAGCAGGGCCTTGACCGCCTCGAGAATGGCCACGCGCACGAAGGGCGTCGTATCGTAAGGGTACACGACCCGCATGCCCGGCGGGAAGTAGGCGCTCATCTCTTCCATTCTCGCCCGGACGGCGCGGGCCGTCTCGAGGGCGTTGGCGCCGGGCGCTTGCCGGATGGCCAGAACGGCGCTGGGCTTGCCGTTGTACTGCCCCTCGATATCGTAGAACTCGGTTCCCAGCTCGGTCCGCCCCACGTCGCGGACTCGCACGATCGAGCCGTCGGCATTGGTGCGCAGGGGAATGGCAGCGAATTCTTCCGGAGTCTGGAGGAGGTTCTGGACGATGATCGAGGCGTTCAGACGCTGGCCTTCGACGGCCGGAATCGCGCCGAACTGCCCGGCGGAGACCTCGACGTTGTAGGCCCGCAGCGCCTGGATGACGTCTTCGAGGGTGAGGTGATAGTCGGTCAGCTTCTCGGGGTTCAGCCAGACGCGCATGGCATACTGGGATCCGAAGACCTCGACCTCGCCGACCCCGGGCACGCGTGCCAGGACCTTTTCGAGGTTCGACTGGGCGTAGTCGCGCAAGTCGTTGCCGTCCAGACGCCCGTCTTCGGAAACGATCCCCACCATGATCAGGTAGTTGCGCGTCGACTTGCTGACGCGCACGCCCGCTCGCTGGACCATTTCGGGCAGGCTGGCCATGGCGAGCTGGAGCTTGTTCTGCACCTTGGCCCAGGCCAGGTCGGGATCGGTTCCCGGCTTGAACGTCAGCTCGATGCGCGAGCTTCCCGCCGAATCGCTCGTCCCCGAGAGATAGAGCATGTCGTCGAACCCGGTCATCTTCTGCTCGATGATCTGGGTCACGCTGTTCTCGACCGTTTGCGCCGAAGCGCCGGGATAGAAGGCGCTGATGGCGATGGCCGGTGGGGCGATGGGGGGATACTGGGAAATGGGCAGGTTGTAGATGCCCAGTCCGCCCAGCAACATGATGAAAATGGCGATCACCCAGGCGAAGACCGGGCGGTCCAGAAAGAATCGCGATAGCACCGCGCGCCTCCGTTAGTTCGATTTCGCGGCCGCCCGAATCGTGCCCGCCTGAGCCGTCTGGGCGTCGGGCTTCGCGGCGTCGCTCGAAGAGACCTCCAGCGGGACCGGCTTGACGGTCATTCCGGGGCGCGCTTTCTGCATGCCCTCGACGACCACGCGGTCGCCCTGGGCGAGCCCCGACGCCACGAGCCATCGGTCGCCCACGGCGCGATCGATCGACAGGCCCTGCTGCTGCACCTTGCCCTCGGCGTCGACGACGAGCGTGAGGGGATTGCCCTTGGGATCGCGCGACACGGCCTGCTGGGGAATGAGAATCGCCCGCTCGTTGATGCCTTCGTCGATGATCGCGCGGACGAACATGCCGGGCAAGAGAACGCTCTCGGGATTGGGAACGACGATCCGGAGGATGACCGACCCGGTCGTCGGGTCGACCGTGACGTCGCGGAACTTGAGCGATCCCTCCTGGGCGTGGATCGTGCCGTCTTCCAGGATGATCTTGACCTGATCGGTGCCGTTGTCCTTGAGCAGTCCGTCGGCCAGGCTGCGCTTCAACCGGTTCAACTCGGCGGTCGACTGGGGCACGTCGACGTAGAGGGGGTCGAGCTGCTGAATCGTGGCCAGGGCCAAGGGCTGATAGGCCGTCACGATCGCGCCTTCGGTTACGTTCGACCGGCCGATGCGGCCGGAAATCGGCGCGGTAATCTTCGTGTACTGGAGGTTAATGCGGGCCGACTGCACGGCGGCCTCGGCCTGCTCGATGGCGGCCAAGGCCGCGGCCAGGGACTGCCGGTCGCTCTCGACCTGCGCTTCGGCGACCCGCAAGCCCGCGTCGGCCACGTCGACGTTGGCCACGGACTGGTCGAACTCCATGGCGGAGACGGCGTCGGTCTCGACCAGTTTCGCGTTGCGGTCCCGGTTCGTCATGGCCAGCTTGAGCAGCGCCTCATGCCGCTTCAGTCCGGCGATGCTCGCGTCGAGGGCGGCCTGGGCGCGGTCGGCCGCCTTCTTCGCCGCGGCGAGACTGGCCACCGCGCTGTCGTACGTCGCCTGATAGGGGGCCGGGTCGATCTCGTAGAGGACTTGGCCGGCCTCCACGTCGGAACCTTCCTCGAAGAGCCGCTTCTGCAGAAGGCCGTTTACCTGGGGCCGGATCTCCGCGACGAGACAGGCGCAGGTTCGACCGGGCAGCTCCGAAGTGAGCACGAGTTGCTCGGGTTGAACCGTCACCACGGCGACTTCGGGGACCGGGGGGGGCGGAGCCTCCTGCTGGCGGTTGCAGCCCACCAGACAAGGGGCCGCCAGCAAGGCCGCCGCCCACCGTTTCCATGCGCGCCGATTCATGCGATATGCTCCCGTGAGTGAAGCCGCTTGACCGAATCCGAGTGCTTTCGCCCGCCGCTCGCCAGTCAGCCGACTCGCCCCTTCTCCGTGGCGATTCCGTTCAGGAGCGTGCCCATGATCAAGCGATGGACATTCTCCCGCTGGCCGGCCTCCTCAAGTTCGGGCCGGCTCTGCAGCACTCCCTTGCAGAGGCCAAGGTACATGTTGGCCAGCAGAAGAGGATCGGCGGGGCGAAAGACTCCCTCCGCGATGCCTTGGCGGAAGACCTCCGCAAACCGCTGGCTCGCCGCCTCCACCGTGCGCCGCTCCGACGACTGGAGAAAGCCGAGCGAGCTTTCGTCGTCAAACAGCAGCCGATGGACCTGCGCGTACTTGGCAACGTGTTCGAGGAGTCCTCGAAGCTGCCCTGCCAGCTTCTCCACCGCCGGCTGCTCGCGTGCCAACATCTCCTCCAAATCCTGGAAGATGGGATCGACCATCTTCGCATAGACGAACTCCAGGAGGTCCCGCTTGCCCCGGAAGTAACGGTACAAGCTTCCCCTGGCCACGCCGGCTTCCGCCGCCACGCGGTCCATCGTCATCCCGTCGACGCGATGCTTGCTCAGGACGGCCACCGTTGCCTCGAACAGCGCCTCCTTCATGACTTCTTCGAGCGCTTGCCTGCGAATCGCAGTGAGCTTGGACACGCGCAGTCCCCTCCGGACGTCTCCTTCCGTAGCCGTATGAGTCTATCCTATCGACCGATGGGTCACTTATCAATACCTTTCGTTCGATAAGACGGACCGGTGCGTGCCGCGTGCCGCGATGCGTCGCCGTTTATCGAGCTGAACCCGATCAATGCCCAGGCGAGACCCGCCCGAACGAGGGGGTGCCGCGCGCCGCACAACAAGCGAGCGACACCCCGTCATTACGGGAACATACGCCCCACGATGCGGTACGTGTGTCTCGGAAGCTGACCGGTCAGTCGCCACGCGGAACAGTCGGCCATGCGACGGTGGATCGGTGGCGCCGTCTCGCGGCATCGCGCCGCCGCCCTCGAAGCGCGCGTGGCATTTCGGCCCACGCAAGTACGACGGTGAAGCGTCGCTTCGCTCAGTAATCGCCCACGGGCTGGCCGTCGTTGCGCAGGAACAGGCGATGGAGGATTTCTCGATCGATCGTTTCGCTGATGAACCGCACCGAACCGTCGGCCATTCCCGCGTTGAATCCGCCGGGGCGCAGGCCGAGCAGACCTCGCGTCGGGTCGTCGGGGTCGGGCACGAAATCGTCGGGCTTGGTCCAGATCGCGGCCGACTCGTCGTTGACCTCGACCACCATGATCGTGTTCGACGAGCCGTCGACGATGTCGCGCAGGCCGATCTTCTCCTTGCCGGGAAATATGCCCCGCTCGTCCGCCACGCCGAGGTAGTTCGTCTTGGTCGGATCGGCCTTGCTGCTTGGCGCGCGGTACACCGGTGGCATGAGGGGAATCAGCCGCTTGTTGTGCTCGCTGTCCCAGGGCTCGTCGAGGCGAAACTGGTCGTAGAGCGGCGTCTGCTCGACGAACGGCAGGATGTGCACGCGCCAGCTCAGCAGCGGCTTGCCCTCGGCATCGGTCGTGTAACCGGGCGGAAAACTTCCAAACGTATCGTGATAATTGTGCAGGGCCAGGCCGATCTGCTTCATGTTGTTCATCGATGCCGCGCGCCGGGCCGCTTCACGCGACGAACGGACCGCCGGCAGGAGCAGCGCCACCGACATCGGCACCGACAGACCGACGTTCCCGCCCGGCAGGGTCTGCCGGCCGACGACTTCGATGCCCGCCTCGGTCAAGCGCACGGCCCCGACGCTGGGACGCAGGTGGGGCCCGATCGCCCTGGCCGACGGAAGGATCGACACGCTCACGTCGATGCCCTGCCGGGCCAACTCGCTGAAGCCCGCCTGCGCGACCATCGGCGCGAACGGGTAAAGCAGGCCGAAGACCGCCTTCGTGTCGAGGTACGACAGCACGACCGGTCCGCCGCCCGGCCCAAACAGCGCGGCGACCTCGGGGGCGTCAGCCAGCGACGGGGGCGTCCGGTCGCGCGCGAGGTAGGCCTTGACGTTCTGGGGGAACGGCGCGACGACCAACGCATCGTCGGTCAGGCACCACGAGGGCGCCAGGGGGAAATCGTCGTCGCGCGCGTTGAACACGTACACGTCGCGACCGGCGAACCGGAACTGATCGAACCGGGGCGAGCGGCGTCCCGATTGGCGGCTCATCTCGTTTCGCAGGGCCGACAGGAATCGCGCATGAACCGACTCCAGGCGCCGCCGGTCCTTGATCTCGACCACGGCGGTCAGGCCGGTGAACAGCAATCCGCCCTCGCCGGGCGAGTTGTAGATGCACCAGGTGTCGCCCAGCGACCCGAACACGTCGCGACGCAGCGTGATTCCCAATTGCTCTTCGACCTCGCCGATTTCGCGAAGCAGTTCGGTCGGGCCCTTGGGATCGATGTTTCCCGCAATCGTCAAGATCGTGTCGAAGACCTTTTCGAGGTCGACCCGGGCCGCCACGGCCAGCGTCGCGTCGCGGGGGATCGCATCCAGGTCGGCGGCCGCGAGCGGTTCGGCCGCGGCCAGGCGGAAGAGCCCGCGCGGCTTTCCCTCCAGCCCGACGAGCGACTTGCTCACAAAGCCCTCGGCGTCGAGCCCGGTCACCGCCACGAAGGTGGTCACCTGGTCGAGCCCGGTCGCTTCGACCACCCGGGCCACCGAGGGCTCGGGAACCAGCGGCAGCACGGCGTCGCGAATCGCCTTGACGTTGAGGTAGGCCACGGTCGAGCGGCGCTCGACGGGCAGTTGCCGGCCGATCTGCTCGAGCCAGGCGGGCGGAGCCGCCTCGGCCCGCTCGAAGAGTCCTTCGATAACGCCGTCGCCCATGCCGATCGCCAGGTACTCGTCCTTGACGCCCCAAAAAACGGCCGGAGCCTGGGGCGCGAGGGTGAGGCGGTACCACCCGTCCTCACCCGACTCGACCTTTTCGGCCGCGCCGGGGAGCATGGTGCGCTGGTATCGCTCGAGGGTGGCCTTCAAGTCGTCGACGTCTTCGCCCACGTTGAACAGGGCGGCCGCCTGAAACTTGGGCACGCCCGAGCCGATCTCCAGGTCGGAGACGAAGAATGCCGCCGGACGCGACAGCAGGCGCTTGCCCCAGCGCAAGGCGTCGCGGGCGACCGCGCCGGCCTGGCCGTCCCCCTGGTTTCGGGCCGCCTCGCCGATACCGAGCGTGATCAGCCGCTCGATCTCGTCGATCAATTCGAGCACTTCGGGCTCGGCCAGAAGCTGCTCGGTGTGATTCGGGCTGGCCGGGTCGGCCTCAGCGATGCCCGCCCAACTCGCGTACAGAAGACAGTCTTCCGGGGCCACGCTGGCCAGCACTCGGTCCTCGGGCAGCGGCGGCACACCCAAAGGCACCCCGAACGGCCCCATCATGCTCATGAGCATCAACAACTCGACCGCGCCGGGCACTAGCGAGACGGCCATCGCTCACCTCCTTCGCTCAGAAAAGACAAGTCAGCGCGCAATAAGGATACGCGGGCTCGGCAGACCAGACAATCCGACGGCAATTCGCTCGCCGCCGAGGAATCTTGGCAGAATTGCGCGACGATTCGTCTATCCCGGCATGGATGCCGTTTCCGGGGGGCCCGCCTCGTCTTGCTCCGCCTTTTCCTCAGGTTCCGGCGGCTTGGGTGGATTGTAGCCGGCAAACTCTTCGAGCAACACCTCGGCGACCCAGCGGGCGGCGCGCCCCACGACCTCGGGGCAATCGCCTTGCGCCCCTTTGCGCACGTCGCGGCAGAGCACCGTGCCGTAGTGCTCTTTGAAGCGACCGTACACCTTGTGCAGCAATTCGTGGGCCAGCTTGGCGTCGCCCTCGAAGGTCTCGCCGCGCGCGCTCCCACAAAGGTGACCGATGACCATGCCCGCGCCGGTAAACGCTCCGCAGTTCTGCACGGCGACGGGCGTGGCACCGCCGTCGAGACAGGTCGAGCCCCGAAACAAGGCCAAGTCGATGGGAACGAAGGGAAGCGCATCCTGCAGGGCGGCCACGGTGCATCGCGCGCAGCCACCGTGCTTCTTTTCGTAATCGTATCCGAGTCGATAGGCCTTCTCGAGGAGCGTTTCGGCCTTGCCGTCGATTTCGACTCGATCGCCTCGCTTGAGCCCGTCGTTCATGGTTTCGTCCGGCTGCGGTCGTTGTTTCTCGCCGTGAGTCGACGAGCAGCCGCCGAGCAACCACCCGAGG
>Ga0334893_1000693_pt1 | contig 40738 bp, 58 predicted proteins | sample GraSluR3_MG_5_FD_207218 | JGI IMG/M metagenome (GOLD analysis project Ga0334893, IMG submission 207218) | Sludge microbial communities from methane-producing bioreactor in Wageningen University, Netherlands - Granular Sludge_09_05-R3 | ecosystem: Engineered > Bioreactor > Anaerobic >...
TTTATTGTAATATATCCATTAAAATTAAATCATGAATATTAAAAGACGAATAATAAAGTAAAAAAGCCTGATATAATCCGGTAATATGGTCCGGAGTTTCTACAAAAAGCCGCAAACTTTTTACTATTGGGTGAGATTAACAAATGGAGCAAGGTGGGCTCTCATGTTCATCATCATTCAAAATTCAGGAGGTAGGAAATGGATATGGCAAATCAGACACCAAAAGGTTTTTTTGAAAAGACCTTTAAGTTGTCAGAACACAACACAGATGTAAAAACAGAGATACTAGCTGGTATCACAACATTTATGACTATGGCTTACATATTGGTAGTAAACCCTATGATTCTTGCTGATGCAGGAATGGATAAAGGAGCAGTGTTTGTAGCTACAGCACTTGCAGCGGCTATTGCAACTTTTATCATGGGCTTCTTGGCAAACTACCCTTTTGCACTGGCACCAGGAATGGGATTAAATGCATTCTTCGCTTATACTGTAGTACTTGGAATGGGTTATACTTGGCAATTTGCTCTTATGGCAGTGTTTATTGAAGGTATTATCTTTATTATCTTAACATTCTTTAATGTCAGAGAAAAAATAATCGATGCTATACCTCTAGGACTTAAAAATGCAGTTAGTGCTGGTATCGGATTATTTATAGCATTTATAGGACTTGCAAATGTAGGTATCGTACAGGCCGGTGGAGCCATTCTTTCAGTAGGAAACCTTCGTGACCCCCTTATAGTACTTAGCTTATTTGGACTTTTAGTAACAGCTGGACTTCTTTCCAGAAATATTAAAGGGGCTTTCCTAATTGGAATGCTAGTTACTACAGTAGTAGGTATGGTTACAGGACTTGTTGCCCTTCCTTCAGGACTTGCATCTGCACCTCCATCACTAGAACCAATATTTGGAGCTTTTCTTCAAGCAGATAAAGCACAAGTATTTGGACCAGAAATGGCTATCATAGTATTTACTTTCTTATTCGTAGATTTATTTGATACAGTAGGATGCCTAGTAGGCCTTGCTGCAAAAACAGACATGCTAGATGAAAATGGAAAACTCCCTAAAGCAAAGCAAGCGCTATTTGCAGATGCTATAGGAACTACAGCAGGAGCTATGCTTGGTACTTCTACAGTTACAACATTTGTAGAGAGCGCTTCAGGAATTTCTGAAGGAGGAAGAACAGGACTTACAGCTGTAGTTACAGGGCTACTTTTCCTTGCTTCACTGTTATTTTCACCTATTTTCATAGCTATTCCAGCTCAAGCAACTGCTCCAGTACTTATTTTAGTAGGGGTAATGATGGCTTCATCTATGCTAAAAATAGATTTTCACGATATGACAGAAGCTATACCAGCTTTCTTAACTATCATCATGATGCCTCTTGCCTATTCTATAGCTGAAGGTATACTGTTTGGAATAGTATCATTTGCTATTATTAAGCTTTTAGCAGGCAAAGGAAAAACTGTAACGCCTGCCCTATATGTACTAGCCCTATTGTTTATAGTGAAAGTAGTACTAGCAGGCTAAACTAATTAAATATAAAATCCCACCTGATTCTTGAGGTGGGCTTTTTTTCACAAAAAATCTGTAAAAAATAACTAATTTTGTAAATTTTAGACCAGCTAATAATAGTCAAGGAAAATAATTAAAAAAATTTTTAAAAATAAATGGCACAGTAAGTAACGCTCAAATAAATCCGAACGTTAACTGTTTTAAGTGGGAATATTTATATTAAGCACTTTGCAATGAAGGCTTTGATTCTAAGAACATCCTTTTATGAATTTTAGGATTTCTAATTTCATAAGGTTTTTGATTTTTTAGAACTGAGAAAATGTATCTCAAAAGTTTATTCATAACAGCAACAAGTTTAACTTTTTTCTTTTTCTTTCCCAAAGAAATATGATAATACTCATATATAACTTGATTTATCGGTACTTTATTTTTGTTAGTACGAATAGAAGCCAGAGCAATAGCATATAATGCTCTTCTGCCTACTTTTGTTCCTCGTTTAGACATTTTATTACAATCGCTACTGAAGTTACCAGATTGATTTATACCAGGATCCACGCCAAAGAAAGCAACAAGTTGTTGAGGTTTGCAGAAATTATCTATATTACCAATCTCAACTAGTAAAGTAATTGCAGAAATATCTCCAATCCCTTTAAAAGTTTTTAAAAGTTCAAGGTTGTATTTAAAGATATTTGCAAATGAACAACCATCAAGGTACTCAAAGATTTCTTTAGTTATGCTTTGAAGTTGGTGTGAGTAAAATGTGAAACTTTCATAAAAACGGTTAACTTTGGATTGGAATAGAAGTGAATTAATCCCTATGACAGCAGCACTTTTAGCTATGTCCATAAGTTGTTTGAACTTCTTAGTTGCCCACTTAACACCTCGTTTAGAGGACGTTACAAGCATATTAATTACTTCATTTTCACAAGCATCCAAAAGATGCTGAGGTGTAGGATATTTTGTAATAAACATAAGAGGCGTTTTGCCAGTTAAATCAGCAAATGCATCTTGTAGTCCTGGGTAATGAATATAGATATTATTTGAAAAAGTTTTTTTAAGGTTTGCCTTTAAATCAACTACTTTGTAATACTCTCGCACTAAAAACTTAAGATGTAAAAATTCTTCACAAGTAAATGAAGAAGTCTTCACATGATCGAATTTACAAATCTTTGCGATAGAAAGAGAATCCAATTTATCATTTTTTACTTTTCTTATATTCGAATTCTTGTTAGAATTAGTTATCAATGGATTTATTACACGTATATCCACTTGATTATTTACAAGGAAATGAAGAAGAGTAAGATGATATATTCCCGTGGATTCACAAAATACTTTGGGACTATCACCTAACTCTTCTTCAATTTTTTGTAGAAAAGTAAGCAACTTGTTGAATCCGCAAAGAGTATGTTCAATCCTAAGATTCTTTTGATAAATATCGCCGTCAGGCTTTAGTGCAGTAACAATTGAAAAATTTGCAGCAATATCAATGCCTACAACAGGTAAGTGGTAATAGTTAGACATAAATAGTCTCCTTTCAAAATGAAAGAGTAAATAATAGTGAGTCAATTAACCTTGTAAGTGACACGAATAATTCTCCAAGATCAGTAAAATCAAAGAGAAATTCAACCAGCTAAATCAAAGAATCTCACTGTTATGCAAGCTAAGTTACGAATATATACTCGATAGGAGTTATTCAAGGAGGCATCGCATATTCTCTTCATGAGATAACTATAATATAAAAATTAGAGTTGGTTAAGGGGCTCAAATTATTTTTTATAACAAAACAATATTAAGAAATGAGGTTAAGAATATTCGTAAATAACTTATGAACTATTTCTAACCTAATTATACAAGTGAGGTAAAAATGAAAATAGTTGCAGATAGTAGTTGTGATTTAACCGCTGAGCTAAAAAAAGAGCTCGATGTCACTTTAGTTCCGCTTACCATAAGAGTAGGAGAAAAAAATTTTAGGGACGACGAAACCCTAAACCTTGATGAAATGATGAGAGCTATAAAAGCTCACGATAAAGCAGCTCAATCTGCTTGCCCTTCCCCTCAGGATTTTATTGATGCCTTTGGCGAAGCTAAGTCTGTATTTGTAGTAACTATGACAGCCGCTCTAAGTGGGACTTACAATTCTGCAATGAAAGCAAAAGAATTATTCCAAGAAGAAAATGAAACCAGCTTTGTACATATTTTTAACTCAAAAGGCTCGTCAGTGAAAGAAACTATGATAGCCGTTAAGCTAAAAGAGCTTATAGATATGAAGCTTACAGAAGCAGATATAGTAGAAAAAACTGAACATTATATCGAAAACATGAAATATATATTCCTGTAGATTATCAGAATAATTGACAAAGAGCAGGATAGTAAGTTTGGACCCGGGATATCGTGGGAAAGGTTGGTAATACTTGAGATAGAGCGGGACAGTGCGTGAATGCGTTGACATTTATTTTGAGAAGAATTTTTCTGTTGATAAAATGTGGATAGTTATAAAAATAAGAGCAGGTAAAAGTACTGGAAGCCTTGTAGCGTAAGGGATAAAGTACTTTTATTACTGCTCTTATTTGTATTATAGCAGGATTGTCAGTAAAATGGAACAGCTGGCGCGTGCTAACGCGGCGTTACTGAACGTTACTGGCGTTACAATTTTTTTGAGTTTTTTGAAGAAACAAGTAAAATGAACCGTTAGAACGCGTTACAATTTTTTTTGAAATAATTTTAAGGCGTTACTGAAACTCAAAATAAAGCGTGTTTTTTTCGAAAAGCAATTCTGCAAATTGAAAATTCTTATACTGCATTGCAGAATTGGCAGAATTCCAATATCTCTAAAGCAAAATTAAGTCTAAGTTTGTAGCATTTTCAATTCTGCAAATTTGAGATAGAATAATCTATCATAAAAACATAAAAAATTAAGCAGTTTCACTTTCTGCTTTTAACTCTTTTTCTTCTCCATTCATCGAGGGAGATGATACTTTTTTCCTTAAGCTTTTTTCATACTTCCAATTAATATGGTCATAAATATCTTCTTGCTCTCGCTGATCCAGCTCTCTTAATTTTAGAATCAAATCAAGCTCCTCATCATTTAGCCTGCCTGCTTCTCCAGTTAATCTCTTTATTTCATTATCAAATATTGGTTTCAATCCAGAGCGAACCTTATCAATTATGTCTTTTTCATCAGGACTTAAAATTAAAGAATCAGAAATATTAGATGAATCGTTATTAAAATCAAATGAGCCAGTAAGGAGCCATTCCATTGAAGTTTCTAAAGCTAAAGATAGTTTTAATACAGCTGACATATTTGGGAATGTTTTTCCTTCTACATAGCTGTTTATTGCCTGTCTAGGGATACCTGTTAGCTTGCATAGGTCAACATACCTTATATCTAGTTGCTTCATTCTTGCTTTGATTCTATCTCCTATAGTATCTTCGATATCAATGGCTATATCTTGTTGGGCAACAGATGTAAACGGGTTATTTTTTTTAGGTTCAAATTCTTTACCAGTTAATATCCATTCTATTGAAGTCTCTAACGCTTGAGACAGCTTATATATTGATAAAGTGTCAGGGATTCTGTTTCCATTCACATAGTTGCTTATTGCAGTCTTTGAAATTCCTGTCTCTCTAATGATATCTACTTGTTTCATGCCTAAAACTTTCATTCTCTCTATTATCCTCGTTCCTATACCTTTAAAATCCTCGTTCATGGCACAAAAACCTCCTTTTTATAAAAATCTTTTGAAAAAAGTATCACAAACGAGGAAAATATTATTGACACTTCCTCGTTTGTGGTCTAAGATATAAATAGATAGATAAATACATCAAATAAAGCTTACCACAATACGAAAAATTTCGCGATACCGATTAAATCTTATCGAACCAGCTCTTCTGTAGCTGGGGAAAATCTTAAGTAAGAAAAGTGTCTCCTATCTTTTAGGCACATGAAAACAGTGAAGGGAGGATTAGAATATGGACCATGTAATAAACAGTCTGGAGCCTTTTTATAATGTTAATCTCAAAATAGTTGTCAATGAGTTCGAAACTGGTAATTATGAGACCTTTTGCGATTGCCCTGGCTTTGGGGAATTAGAGGCGATTACGAACGCAATGAATATAATGCGTGAGTATGTAGGGCTGGAAGAGTTAGATATTAATGATGAATTGGAATTTGAATTGGAGACGGGGAGTATGTTATGCGAATAGCTAAGGAGGACAGTATGGGAAATAATACTGAAATTAAAAAGAGCCCTGCTATGAGGGCTTATGGATATCTAACTATGGATGAATTTTTTGGTAGCTTTGAAGCATCTTTAAAGACTGCTGAGATACAGAGAGATTCTTCTCCTCGCAACTATGCAGAAGCAATTCCCAAATTTTTTGAAGAAATTTCGAAAAAGACTCGCCCATAGATAATGATTCTGGAGTTAATAAAAAATTCTTATCAAGAACATCAATGCTGCTAAGTGCTACTACTATGCGCTCGAATATGAAGAATTTAATTTTAGTCGGTTGGTTCTTCAATATAGTGCGAAGCTGATGTTCATCAGTGCAAAGAGAAAATTTATCAAATAGCAAAGAAATTTCAGGCTCCATTTCTCTACGTGCGATGTCCACATCTTCATGATAAGGAAATTTTCCAGCATAATCTTGGATAGCTTTTATATCTGACTTAGTGTAAGCCTTTGCTAAAAGGAAGGAACATATATAATGCGCAGGAAAAACTTTCATAATGACTAGCCTCCTTTCTTGTACGACATTAAATATATTCTAACACTTCAGTAGGCGAAGTTAAATTGAAAGTTAAAGTGAAGGGCTGATGTAAGGATTTGCTGATGGTAGCAAAACGATTGATTAATGAAAGGAGGATGCTTGATGCAAAAGAGACAGTTAACGCCGTTTGGGATTATGGTAAAAAAGACTCTTATTGAAAAAGGTATGACTCAGGTAAGACTAGCTCAAGAGGTAGGAACGAGCAACAAGTATCTCAATCTTATTTTGTATGGAGATAGGTCTGGTGATAAGTATCTACCTATGATTGTTAAGATACTGGAGCTAGACCCAAAGCATCTAAAAAAAATAGCGTAAGGGAGGAATGAGTTTGAAGGATATTAAGGATTTTATTTTGGATTTGGATTGTTTGAAAAATGAGATGACAAGCAGTGTATCACATGATGATGGCAAAACCAATGTGATGATATTAGAAAGGAAAAGAAGAGAGCTAAATACAAAGCATGAGCAGATTCAAAAAGAAGTAAAAGCTGAGCTAGAAGATTTCTTCGGGTATTTGAATATGAAAAAAGCGAGTATGGAAGTGCTTGTAAATATGGATGCGTATTTAAAGGATGAGCTTATCAAGATTAATAAAGAGATAAGTAGCTTGGTTGCTAGTGGAGGACTTGAAAAAAATGCTTAATGAAGTGGTGATGATGGTGGATTCGGGCAAAGAAAAAGAGCGTACGCCCACCAAGCAAACCGCCCTTTTTCCTAGGAAAGAACCCGATGATATTATCATCCCCTCTACTATAGCAGATATACGGACACCCTGTAAATAGCAAAGGAGGGACAGGAATTGGCTGAAGCATTTGTCACACTTGAAGAGGCAGCTGTGCTTGAAGGAATAAGTTATAAAGGAATAGCTTCCAGAATTCAAAGGAAATCCAATGAGTTCATAACAAGGACAGAACCAAGAGACGGAGGAAAAGACAGGGTTTTGGTAGCTTTATCCTCCCTCTCTAAAAAAGCAAGGAGAACATATAAACAGAAAATGAGCGTAGATGGGAGGGACGTGGTGATTGATAAGCTTGCAGGAGATGAAGTGCCATGGTATCTAGACATAGATTTGAACTGGTATATTGAAAATTTTTCTAAGCAGTATTATGAAGCGGTTGAGCTTTCTAAACAAGTACAAAAATTCTTAAGCTACAATGATGGCGAAAGAACAGCGTATGCTGATGGGTTTGCAAGAGAGCTAGGCGTAAGTCAAAGAACTTTGTATAGATATTCTCAGAGTTATTTAGAAGCAGCTGCATGGGCGATGAAGCTTGAGAAGATGGAGTGCGGCAACTACGATTTTTTTAAGGTCCTTGCTCTATGCAGAAAACCCAAGGAGGCTCATACGTTCCCTTCGCTTAGCGAGGATGTCAGAACTTTTATTGCTGGAGTATGGTTTGATAAAAATTTTGCGGCTAATGCTGGAACTATAGAGATGCTTTATTCAAAGCTGGAAGAGATTGCAAATGATAGAGGGTGGGATTATCCATCATATCAAACTGTAGCTAGATATATTAATTATTTGATGCAGGAGAAACGTCTTAAAAATGCACATTTTTTAGCAGCTAATGGAGTAAGAGAGTATAAGAATAAGGTTATGGTCAAGGGTTCAAGAAATACAAAAGCTCTTGATGTGCTAGAAATGGTCCAAGGTGATGAGCATACGTTTGATTGCTGGGTGGCATATAAGAATCCTAATGGTAAGGTCACAGCGATTAAACCAAAGCTTGTAGCTTGGATTGATACGAGGTCAAGGGTAATCATGGGAGATGTGATTTGCAAGAATCCTAATTCTCAGATACTAAAGCAGTCGCTTCTAAAGGTGGTGTATGGTTCGCCTGGTGGAGTTCCTAAGTACCTTCTTATAGATAACGGTAGAGACTATCAATCTAAGGAGCTAAAGGGAAGTACTAAGAATGAACGAAGGCAAAAGAAGAAGCCTGATTTATTTTTCGATGAGGAATGCAAGGGCTTTTATAGAAGCATCGGCATTTTGGACGAGACTAATAGTTTGCCATATCAACCATGGAGTAAAGCACAAGTAGAAAGGTTTTTTGGCATCGTATGCTCTAAGTTTACTAAGTGGTTGGATTCATACACTGGAACACTGACTGGTTCTCTCACCTCAGGGAAAAAGAAAAAGGATATTGATAAGATGCTTGAAGATGGTGAGCTTTTAACCATGGAGCAATTTTATGAACGATGGTCTATATGGCTGAAAGAGTATCACAATTCAGTACACAGTGGGCTTAAGACTCAAAAGGAAAAGTATACAAAACCACTAGAGCTATTTATGAATGCTGAAAATAAATATTATAAACCAGCTCCTCCTAGAATGTACGCATCAATGCTTATGATGAAGGCTGAGAGCGTAAGAGTTTATAACCTTGGGATTAAGAGACTTGGATTTGAATATAGAAGCGACGACCTTGCTAGGTATCACGAAGAAAAGGTAGATATTAAATATGATCCTGAAGATTTGACAAAGCTATATGTTTACACTAAGGAAGGTAAATTTATATGCGAGGCATTATCTCAAGAGCTTCTTATGATTGCTCCTAGAGTAAGCCAGAAGGCACTTGAAGAACATCTGAAGATGCAAAAAAGACAGCTTAAGAATGATAGAGATGACCTTAATGAAATCAAAGAAGAGTTTGAAAAGCTCATATATCAATATGATAGCTTTAAGGGCGAAGTTGTTGGAGGAATTGAGCTGACTGTTAAGGCAAGCAATTCTAAGGCAATAGATAATGTCGTTGCATTTCCTAGAGATAATCAATACAGCAGCACTATGAAGGATAAGAAGAATAAGAAAAGTCAAGATGATGCTGACGAGTTTTTTAATAAGAAGGCTCAAGATGCTTTATCTAAGCTTAGAACTTTAGGTTAAATAACATATAAAGTGAGGGATAGGATATGGAAGCAGTAGCGGCTATCTACACAGGCGAAGTAAAGGGATTAGCCCAAAAGGTAGATGAGTTTTTACGTAGCAATAAAATGACTAAAGCGGATTTAGCTAATCAAGTAAACTACTCAAGAACAGCTATTTCTAGGTATCTAGCAGGTAAGTACGACAGTGATGCTACTGAGCTTGAAGAAAGACTTGAAATATTTTTAAAAAGCAACTCGATGCAAGATGACGAGATGCAGATAGGCCATAAAGATGTAAGCGTTAAGATGACAAGACGAAAAGGTTTTTTTGAAACAAAAGATTCTTCAAATGTTATTGGTGTGTGCAGCTCATGTCAGGAGGATATGGGGCTTGGAATAGTAGTTGGTAAGTCTGGATATGGTAAAACCTACGCTCTTAAATACTATGCTAAGATGCCTAGAGTTGCATATATAGAGTGTGACGATACTATGTCAAGCCGTGACTTAGTAGAAGCTATTGAAAGGGCTCTAGGAATTCCTCAAAACTACGGAACTATATGGAAAAGAGTTAACGGAATTAGAGAGTTTTTTAATGTGAATCATGGTTATCTCCTCATTATTGATGAGGCTGACAAGCTAATTAGTAAGTACACTCAGAAGAAGATGGAGATTTTAAGAGGCATTTTCGACCAGTCAGATGTAGGAATGGTGATTGCCGGAGAACCAAGGCTAGAAGCTCAGATTAAAAGTTATCTGACAAGGTTTGCAAATAGAGTAGATTTTTACGCCTCTCTTAAAGGCCTTACTGATAAAGATGTAGAAAGATATCTCAGTGGCTACGAGATAGAACCAGATGCGCTAAATGAGTTGGTATCAAGAGCTTGCAATAATCAAACAGGATGTTTTAGACTTCTTGATCGTACGCTTAATAATGTTTTTAGAATAGTAAATGAAAGTAATCAAAGTATCATCACTTTGAAGATGATATCTCAAGCAAGTAATATGATGATGCTTTAATCTCAAAATAAATGTCAAAAGGAGGATGTATATGATTAATAACAGAGGTTTAAATGAGGTAGTTATGGGTGCGATTAACGGCATAGAGGCTGGAGATACTAAAAAGGAGGCTTTAGATTCTATTACCTCGTTTGTAGAAGGAAATTATATCAATAAGGATATGATTCAGGACCTTAGCAATCTTTCTATTGCAGATGTTGAAAAGCTTGGTGACTTAGGATTTGTATTTAATATAAGTGATGGTAAGGTTTCAGGGATGGTGCTGAGCCGAAGAAGTTAAGTAATCATATAGGGGTGCCAAGAATTTGAATTATTTTTCTAATTCTTTAGATTTACATTCAGAACAAGTTGTTTCTACTGTTGAAACCATATGAGAATTATCTGAAGCTACTGAAGTTCCACTTGGAGTCTGAGGCACTGGTACTGCATCGAACTCTTTACCACAAGATTTACAAGTTATTTTCAAGTTAATACCCCCTAGACGGCACCCCTATATTTACTATATTAGCATATTTATTTTATATACCTAGTTAAAAAAATGAGGAGGAAAAACAAATGATAAAGTTTGAAAAAATGTCTCATGCGAATCACATTGTTGACGAAGAGGGAAAAGTGTTACAAGAAGGTACGATTTTAAATGCAGAGCTATTGAACAGATATGAAGCTGTGATAGAAGAGCTTGTTAAGAAGGTTAATGAGCTAGAAGGAATGAAGGAGAATTTATAAATAGAGAAGCGACTAGGACATCACCACCTCTCTATTTACAACGAATGGATGATATTGACCATTTTTCTTCAGAATCTACAATTTCGAATTCATCTACATTTAAGATATGCGCAAAACCCTGAATGCGAGTTAGGACCTCGCTGAAAATATCGGGGTCGCAAAATACTTGTTCTGATAGTTCTTTTGAAAGTATTAATCTGATTACTACTATATTTATCATAAAATCTGTCCTAGTCGCTATTAATATACTAGCATAGTTGGTTTTAATTTATTTCAAATTTTGAGAGGAGACACCAAATAAATGTCTAAGAAAGAGGAAACTATATTTCAAATCCAAGGTGATATCTGCGATTTAGTAAAGGGAGATATAACGATTAAGATTAGAGGAGTTGGTCTTGAGTTTTTAACACAAAAAGAAAGTCAGAAGGTTATCAATCTATCAAGTGAAATAGTTGATATTTTGAGAAAAGGTTCAATGAAGGTGTTAAATCAGAAGCATAAAAGAAGCAACTAATTTACTTTAACATTTACGAAGGGAGCTGGAATTTTGAAGCATGGAATAAGACCTACAAGGATGCAGAAAATCAGAATCAAGTCTCATGGACTCAATCCTGAAAACTGGCTAGTGGTTAAAGATTGCAAAGAGTGTTTTCAAATAGTTCATAAGGTATCTGGCAAAACTAGAAAATTAGGAGGACAGGCTCTATGAATCAAGCTGAAGCGACAAATGAAAGTGCTTTAGACATGAATTTAAAAGGCGTTCCTCTTACTAATCTTATAATAGAATACCAAAATCAAAATGGAAAACTTAGTTATTCAGAACTGGAAAGAGCTTTTCTGACTGTGAAGTCAAAGACTATTAATCAATTTAGAAGTGAAAAGAAAAGGAAAAGCCATCAGGTTTAAACTGATGGCGGTTGCAGCGCTGTTAAGTGACACTGTAGTAGCTAGTCGTTTCATCTTTATTAACGACAACGGACATTTGGTACTTCCTATCTGAGTTCAAGATTGTGGCCTCGTACTCATAGGAAATGAAGTCCTTTTTCACATTGCTGGAAACCAGCTTCCAAGGGATTGGCCTTGGACGATGTAAGTTAGCCATAAGGGGTCACCTCCCTTCTGGGCATATCAGCCTACAGTGTCATTTTAACATAGATTAAAGGAGGATGGATTAAAATGGCAAGGACAAAGATTAAGGATGAATTAGTTTTAAAAAGTTGGGATGATGTTGATATCACAATGAAAGAGATTGCTGAGTGTGAGTTAGAAATTGAAAAAATCACTACTGATATGAATCAGAAGATTCACGATATCAAGCTTGAGTCAGATATGAAAGCTAAGCAGTTTCAAGAAAGAATTGAAAGATTAGGTATTTATGTCAAGGATTTTGTTGAGGACAATAAGGCTGAGCTAGATGGCAAGACAAAGCAGCTTAATTTCGGTAAGACTGGATTTAGATTAAGCACTAAATTAGTTCTGAAGAAAGTGGACCAAGTGCTTGAAAATCTTAAGAAACTAAAAATGGATGATTGCATCATAGTAAAAGAAAGTGTGAATAAGGACGTGCTTAAGAAATACCCTGAAGCAGATATTATAAAAGTCGGTGGTACTTTGAAAAAAGAGGATATCTTCTGGTATGAAACTGAAAGAGAAAAGCTTCAGGCAAGTAGCTAAGGGGGCAGACTATGAGCTACAACTATAAGGAGCGTTCATACGCTCCTACTTTTTCTATTAAGTCTTTATGGGGACTCTCTAAATCAGCTGAACTAGGGCTGGATGATGAAGCTCTATATAGTATCATTCACAGAGAAACTGGAAAGGACAGCATGAGAAAGCTTACTCAAAATGAAATCAATAAAGTGGGCACAGTACTTTCTAAAATGAAGGATGCAGTAAAAGGGAAAAGAACTGATTCAAAAGGAAACGACCTGACTTCTAGACAAAGGCGCAAGATATATGCATTAACAGAGAAGCTTGGATGGAATAATAACAATGCTCGAATAAATGGGTTTGTAAAGAAGATGTTTGATGTAGAAAGACTAGAATGGTTAGACGATGATCAGTGCAGTAAGCTTATAGAAATTCTTAAGAAAATGGTAAGCAGACTTGAAAATGATAAAGGAAGGTGATTTGATGGCAACCAAGAAATACAAGAGAAAGACTAATGCCGAGAAGAAGATGGATAAAGAGATTCGTCAGGAATTGAGAGAAAAAGGCATCCTCCCTCCTATCAAGCCCAAACTCAACCGAAAGAAGTTTGCCAAAGAGGTAAGAGAAGAATGGGATAAAAAATGGAGATGCGATTTATTTAAGAGCAGCTCTTGGAGCCATGGTGCCTACTGAACATTCGGGAAATATATCATCTGAAGAAGTAGGAGTTCTTAAGCTTATGAAAATATCAATGGAATACAAAAAGTTTGAAGAAGAGAAAAAGGCGCAAGGCGAAACGAAATATAGCATAGGAGAGCTCTACGAGAAGGTCGTGGTTCCTATTCTAAATCTTTAAGGAGGAATTGAAATGAAAAGAATAGTAATTGATGCTGGACATGGTGGAAGTGATCGTGCTAACCGTGGCCCTACTGGGTACGTCGAAGCTGATGGAGTGTTGGACATTTCGCTTAAGCTTAGAAAGATACTTGCTGATTCAGGCTACACAGTAATGATGACAAGAGAAAAGGATGAGACTGTAGCTCTTTATAAAAGAGCTGAAAAAGCTAATGCATGGAAGGGAGATTTATTTTTAAGCATACACACCAATGCAGCAGCTGACCAAAATATAGGAGGTGTTGAAACGTTTCATACTCTATCTAATGAATGGAACAATAAAGCTCATGCAGATGAAGCTAGGAAGGTAGCACAGGCTATTCAAAACAAATTAGTAGCTTCTACAGGTCTTTTAAACAGAGGGATTAAGACTAGGCTTATAAATAATCCTACATCAGTAATTGACAAAAAGGATTACTATGCAGTCATAAGAAGAAGTAACATGGCTGCGCTTATCATTGAAGTGGCCTTTCACTCTAATTCAAAGGAAGAAGCGTTACTTAAGAAAGACGATTTTAGAAGCAGCGCAGCTCATTCTATAGCGAGTGCGATAAAAGAGGTATATCCCCTATCCTCTACCCCATCTAATCTCACTATGATTATGGGAGAAGGCAAGGCTACTTTAGAACAGATGGTATCATTTGCACTAAAAGGAAATCCTAAACCTCTTCTACCCTACTGCTCGGTAGAAGAATTAGCTAAGATTTTTATAGAAGAAGCTCAGCTTGAAGGGGTAAGAGCTGACGTAGCATTTGCTCAGTCGCTCAAAGAGACTGGATATTTTAGATATGGAGGAATCGTTCTTCCTGATCAGAACAATTATGCAGGAATAGGAGCTCTAAATAATAATGCTCAAGGTGATGCTGCTAAGTTTGAAAGCCCTAGAATAGGAGTAAGAGCTCAAATACAGCACCTTAAAGCATATGCAAGCACTGAGCCTTTAAAGCTTGCTTGCAAGGACCCTAGGTTTAACCTTGTTAAAAGAGGATGCGCCAAATATGTAGAGCATCTAGGAGCCTCAGACAATCCTATAGGAGCTGGATGGGCATGGCCGGGGAAAGGTTATGGCTATGATATAGTGAAGATTGTTAATTTGATTTTGGCTGAGCCAAGAAAAGCTGAAGAGGAAAAGAAGGATACTGTGCCAGCGTGGCAAAGAGAAGCTTTTGAAAAGCTAGTAGCAAGTGGGAAGATATCTACTCCGGAGTTTTGGGAAAACAGACTTGGTGATAATATAAGTATAGGAGAAGCTATGGCAGTGATGGCAAATATGATATAAGATGAGCTTTAAGGGGGTGAAGGTGTTGGCTGATATTGCAGGAGATAACATTTTAAGCGAGATGCTAACGGATACTCATAAGCAAATCGTGGATATAATAGGGCTCGATGCTTTTGTCTCTCTATGTGAGAACTACGGCGGGGCCAATCTATACATCCCAAAGATTGATAGTATCAGAAGAATATCTAGAGACATAGGAATCAAGTCAGATTATAAAAATGGCATGACGCTCAGGCAGATGAGAGAGAAGTATAATCTGACTGAAGTTCATATAAGGAGAATCCTAGAAGATGAAGAGCTTCCTGGACAGATGAACTTATTTGAATGATACATGTATCGAACACATGACTTATTCACACACTTGAGATTTATCAACGTTTTGACACCTGTTAAGATAGCATTAAGAACTAAGTTCTTAATGCTATTTTTATTTTTTGAATTTGAGAAGGAGGCGAAAGTTTTGGAGATGATTTTTGAACAAACCATTTTAGGTTTAGCGCTAGCGGCTGTTTCTGTGCTGGCATTTTATGGCGCAAAGGCTATAGACAATATAGCTAAAAAGGCAAAGCTTGAGACAAAGGTGATTGAAGATGAGCAGCAAAGAGGACTACTTATTGATGCAATTACTGACCTTGAGTTTCTTGCTGAAAAGACAGTCACTAACATCGAGCAGACTACAGCAAAGGCCTTGAGAGAAGCTGTTAAGGATGGGCTAAAGAACAGGTCAGAGCTAGAACAACTTGCTAAAGTAGCTTTTAATGAGGTAGCCGAAGCATTAAAGCCACAAAGTAGAGTTTTAATTGAGAAGCATTTTGGTAGTTTCTCAAAATATCTGTCAAAGACTATAGAGGCTATGGTCTTTAAAGTCAAAAGTAAATCGTAAGAGGTATCTTTATGGAGCTTAGCTGGATACTACAGACTGTTACTACTCTAGCGATTGGTGCTATTGGTTTTTTTCTAAAGGGCACTATGGCAGATATCAAAGAAGGCATACAGAAAAATGACCTGAAGCTAAAAGAACTTGAGGTCAAATTATCATCGAAGATAGATCAAGCGGAAAAGGACCTTAATGACCTCAAAAGCGACTTACCTCTTATTTATGTACTAAGAGAAGATTTTATCCGCTCTTTGAATAATGTGGACACGAAGATGGGCAATATTGACAACAAGATTGACAAGTTACTTCTTAAGTAACGGAAAGGGGGAATGAAGGTGGACGAAAGAATGGAGCTAGAAATAAGGCAAAATAAAGCTATACGAGGCTATATTATCCGCTCTTTAGTAAAAGGACATCAGAATTCTTTACTACTAAGACAAATAACAAATGCCCTAGTAGCAGATGGAATGATTGTGTGTCCTGATATTTCTAAGTATTTAGATTATCTAAAAGAGGCTGGTTACATATGCTTTACCGACAAGACGGTCAATGCATACAATGCCTACAGAAAAGACGCCGTTATTAGACTTACTAAGGAAGGTGTAGACCTAGTGGAAGGAACACTAGAAGATCCTGGAGTTGATATCTAATGGGAGCAGAAAGAGCTAGAACTAGAATTAATTCAAAGATTGACCAGCTGCCTGAAGATATCAAATCTCGCATAGATGAAATGATTATAGATACTACTATCACTTATCAGGAGATATCTGACTGGATTAATCAGCAGGGTTTTGAGATAAGTAAGAGCAGTGTTGGAAGGTACGCTATGAGAACTACAGCAGCTGTCGCCAGACTGATGGAAGCTCAAAAGCAAACGGAAGCTCTTGTAAATGTAGTTAAGAGAAATCCTGATGTAGACTACACTGACGCCGGGCTTATGATACTCATGGATGGGCTAGTGAAAAAGCTCACTACAGCTGAAGAGGAGTTTGACTCTATGCCTCTTGATAAAGCTGGAAGACTTATTACTGCAATCAGCAGAACTAAGGTCTACAAGGACAGAGTAAAGCATGATATGAAGAAAAAAGTCGAGCTTGCATTTGAAGGAATGGAAATTGATTTAATGTCTGCTATTAAGTCTGACCCTGCTCTTGCAAATCAGCTTAAGGCAGTTTTAGAAAAAGCAAAGGAAAAGATGATGCAAGATGATTAAGTTAAATAGCTATCTTCAACAGCTAGATGATTACGATGCAGCTCATATAGAAAACGCTCTTTATCAAAGGCAGCTGTTTGAAGAATATGTAAGGCATGATGATTCAAATGTAAAGCTAAGGCAGGAGCTTCTTAAGGAGTATGAAGCCGGAGCTGAGATTACTGGACCTCATGGTCTTAGAAAAAGACTAGGCGCTTTTGACCTTGCGTATTTTGGAAGGGCTTATTTGCCCCACTACTTCGTAAGAGAATCGCCAGAGTTTCATAAGAAGCTAGATGATATATGGGCAAAGGGAGTCATGAAAAGCAAGAATCCACTGACTCAAAAGAAAGAAATATCAAGAGATAAAGGATGCAGAAGAGGAATAGCTGCCCCGCGTGGTCATGCTAAATCTACAAGCTTTACTTTTAAAGATACCATAGTTTATGAGTACAAGCACTACCCTATTATTTTATCTGACAGCTCTGATCAGGCGGAAGGATTTCTTACTGACATAAAGACTGAGCTTGAAGAAAACAGCCTTATAGTAGAAGATTTTGGGCTACTAAAAGGCAAGGTTTGGAAAGCTGGAGTAATACTCACATCTACTGATATAAAGCTAGAGGCTATAGGTTCAGGAAAGAAAATCAGAGGTAGAAGGCACAGGAACTGGAGACCTGATTTAATTGTCCTAGATGATATAGAAAATGATGAGAATGTTAATACACTAGATCAAAGAAAGAAGCTAGAAAGCTGGTTTTATAAAGCGGTGTCTAAAGCCGGAGACACTTACACTGACATAGTGTATATAGGTACTATTTTGCACTATGATTCTCTACTGTCAAAGATTCTTAAAAATCCTGATTATCATTGCGTGAAGTATAGAGGAGTTATTTCCTTTTCTGATAATAGAGCGTTGTGGGACGAATGGGAAAGTATTTATACGAACCTTGAGAATGAGCACAGGCAAGAAGATGCGAAAGAGTTTTTTGAAGCAAATAAGCTAGAGATGCTTGAAGGCACTGAGGTTTTATGGGAGGCTAAGCTACCTTACTATGACCTCATGATTATGAGGATATCTGAAGGTGAAGCATCGTTTAATTCTGAGATTCAAAATGACCCTATCGACCCAGACTCTTGTACTTTTAATGAAGAGTGGTTTGATTATTACGATGAAAGCTTAGTAAATTTCTCAGACCCTGATTTTATAATCATAGGTTCTAACGACCCTTCTCTTGGCAAGAATCAAAAGAGTGACACCTCTTCCATTATTGCTCTGGCCAAGAATTTGAAAACCGGATATATGTACATCGTGGAAGCCTCCATAGAAAAGAGGAAACCAGATGTAATCATAGATGATGCAATAGAGATGTCTAAAAGGCTAAAGAGAGACATAAAGAAACCTTTTTATAGGTTTGGAGTTGAGAGCGTTCAGTTCCAATATTATTTCAAGGATGTCATGGCTAAGAAGAGCATGGAGGTAGGTGAATATCTACCTATAGAAGAAATTAACAGCAATCAAAATAAGAAAGTCAGAATTGAATCGTTACAGCCTTTTATCAAGAATAAGTATCTTAAGTTTAATCCTAAGCATAAGACACTCCTTCAGCAATTTAAGGAGTATCCCATGGGGAAAAATGACGATGGACCAGACGGTGTGGAAATGGCTGTAAGAATAGCTCTAGCTATAAATGGAAATACGCTTACTGAATACAAATCAGTTTTATCTAGGCTCATGAAGTTTAAGAAAGGAGCTTTCTAAGGTGGTGATAAAGATTGGCAAATAAACTTAGCATGATAGTTAATAGCTTAATGCCCTCTAGGAAAAAACCTAATACAGCAGAGGTAGCAGTAGCTCAAGTTAATGACAAGTATTCTACCTATCCGTCAAACGGCCTTACTCCAGTGAGACTAGCTCAGATTTTTAGAGAAGCAGATTCTGGAGATGTACTAAGGCAGATGGAGCTGTTCGAGGAAATGGAAGAAAAAGACCCGCATTTATTTTCTCAGCTTCAGACTAGAAAAAATGCTGTAACTGGACTTGATTTTGAGGTGATACCTTTTTCAGATGATGAGTTTGACAAGGATGTTGCTGAGTTTGTGAAGAGCGAAATAGAAAGCCTTGAGAGCTTTGAAGATGTGCTTATGGATTTACTTGATGCAGTTGGCAAAGGAATAGCTATAAGTGAAATCATATGGGCCTACGATGGCGCTAAGGTGACGATTGATGATATCAAATGGAGGCACCAGAAAAAGCTTTTCTGGGACCAAGATGATGTACTTAAAATCACTACTAAAGAGTTTCCAAATGGAATGCAGCTACCTGAAAATAAGTTTATCATCCATAGGTACAAGGCAAGGTCAGGCCATCCAGCTAGGGCTGGAGTTTTAAGAGTGCTTGCATGGATGTATCTTTTTAAGAACTATGACCTTAAGGACTGGGTAAGCTTTTGCGAGGTGTTTGGGATGCCTCTAAGGCTCGGTAAGTATAGTCCATCAGCAAGTGAGGATGACAAGCTAGCACTTATGAGAGCTCTAGTTCAAATAGGAACAGACGCCGCCGGGATTATTCCTGAAGGCACTGAGATAGAGTTTAAAGAAAGCACAAAGACAAGCTCGATTAATGTGTATGAATCTCTTGCGAGGTTCTGTGACGAGCAGATGAGTAAGGCGGTTTTAGGGCAGACCTTAACGTCTGACTCTGGAGGAGGCTCTTACGCTCAGTCTAAGACTCACGACGAAGTGAGGCATGACCTTACTGTGGCAGATGCCAAGGCTATAGCGGCAACACTAAGAAGAGACCTAATTAGACCTCTTGTACTTTTTAATTTTGGAGAAGAAAAGAGGATTCCTTATATACGATTCGACTGCGAAGAAGCTGAAGACTTAGAAAAGACAGCTGAGATATACAAAAGTCTGATATGCGATATGGGGCTTAGAGTCCCTACGAATCACATATATAAGAAGTTTAGTATACCAAAACCAGAAGACTCTGAAGAAGTAGCTACCCCTACCTCGCCTACTCCGATGATGCTAAAAGATGATGTATCTATGATAGCTAATAAGGGCACAGATTCAGACCTAAATCAGCTAAATAAGAAATATCAAAGCGATATCGATGCTCTAGCTGATGAAGCGACTAAGCAAAGTCTCAGTATTTTTGACAAAATATTTGAGCCTGTAAGGCAGCTTTTAGCTGATGCGAAATCTCTAGAGGGTATAAAGGAGCAGTTTGAATCAGATGATTTTGTAGAGAAGCTTTACGAAGAGCTCGATGCATCTGAATTAGAAGAGCTGTTACAAAAGTCTATGTTCTATGCTGACATGCTTGGAAGGATGAAAGAAAATGAAAGATCTATTTAAGCTGCTTACTGAAGATTTTTCTATAGAAGAAGCTGTAGAGTATTTCAAAAGCAAAGTGCCAATGAAGGCATCGGAGTTTTATAAGATAGCTGAAGAGTACCGCTCTCTAGCCTTTACAGTTTCTGGCTATACAAAAGCCCAAGTTCTTAAGAAGTTTCAAGATGAGCTTTTAAAGTCCATAGAAAATGGAACTACTATGGATGAGTTCAAAGGTGAGATGAACGAGTTTCTAGAAAACAAAGGATATAAAGGTCTTACTGCTTTTCAAGCTGACAATATATTTCGCACTAACATCCAAACGGCATATCAAGTAGGACACTATAAGCAAATGACATCTGAAGAGGTAATGAAATACAGGCCCTACTGGCAATATGATGCAGTTAATGATAGGAGGACTAGGCCATCTCATTTAGCTATGGATGGCAAGGTGTATAGAGCTGATGACCCTATATGGGATACATGGTATCCACCAAATGGTTTTAGGTGCAGATGCTCAGTAAATACCTTATCAGAAAGGCAGGTGGTTGAAAGAGGATTGAGCATAGAGGATAAACCACCAAGAGGAGGAGAGGTAAATGGGGTCTTTATCAATATATCCCCTGACCCGAAATTCGCTACTAATCCTGCTAAGGCTGTGTTTAATCCGGATATGACAGGCTATCCCGAAGCTCTTAAAAAGGCTTTTTCGAAAAGAGAAGATAGCGCATCTAAAGGATTTTGATTTTAAAGCCCGTATTTTCGTTTTTAAGGATAGTAAGGCTCGTAACTATCAGAGGGAAATTTGACCCCCGTTATCACGCGTTATAACGCTATTAGGAGCGAAATCTATACACGGCGAAAGTGGTGATTTTATGTTAAAGAAATTAGTTTTAAATATCAGCTCTTCGGAAATTGATGGAGTACCTGACAAAGTAAAGCTTCTTCCACTAGGTTTAGTTAAGAGCCAAAAGGGTGATTTTGTAGTAGATGAAGAAAGCTTTCAAAAGATAAAGAATACATTTTCTAGCAGAGGCATAGATATAGTGATTGACTATGAGCACCAGACTTTAGAAGATGTACAAGCTCCAGCTGGAGGATGGATTAAGGATTTGTTCATCGAAGATGGCGCTATAGCTGCCAAGGTGGAATGGACGCCGAAAGCGTCTGAATATCTTAAAAACAAGGAATACAAATACCTCTCACCTGTTGTGTTAGTTAGAAAGAAAGACCAAAAAGCAGTGATTCTACACTCTGCTGCTCTTACTAACACACCTGCGATTGATGGTATGTATGCCATAGTTAATGCTTCAGGTCTTGAAGAATATGAAAAAGGAGGATTAGAGGATATGGAATTTTTGAAACAACTAGCTAAGTTTTTAGGGCTGGAAGAATCAGCAAGCGAGGAACAAATCATGCAAGCTGTTAAGTCTAATGTAGAAAGTGCGCAGGGAGGAGCTACTGAGGTAGTTGCGAACAAAGTGATATGCGGGCTACTTGGATTGAAAGAGGATGCGAAAACTGAGGATGCAGCAGCAGCTATCATGGCGCTTAAAAATCCAGTAGATTATGTTCCAGTTGCTGAGTTTAATAAGCTGAAAAGCCAGCTTGAGAAAAAGGACGGTGAAGAGCTTGTATCTACTGCTCTTAAAAATGGCAAGATATCTCCAGCTCAGAAAGATTGGGCTTTAGAATATGCCCTAAAGGACAGTGAGGGATTTAAGAAGTTTGTGGAGATGGCTCCTAAGGCAGTGCCTATGGGAGAAATGGAGTTTGACGATGATAGCAAAAGCAAAAATGTAGAGGAGACTACACTTAAGATATGCAAGATGCTAGGTGTATCGAGTGAAGACCTTGAAAAATATGGAAAGGAAGTGAAATAAGATGGCACTTACAGCAGGAAGAAACACTGTTGAAATAACTGATGGGAAAACCTTAATCCTTCCAGTGAAAGCTAATACCAAGATTTTTGAAGGTTCTATAGTAGTTTTAGATGCTACTGGATTTGCAGTACCAGGCAAAAAAGCTGAAGGGCTTTTGATAGCTGGTAGAGCTGAGGAGTTTGTAGACAATACTGGCCCCGGCAATGCGAACGGTGCAAAGACAGTAAGAGTAAGAAGAGGAGTATTTAAGTACTCTAATGATGCTACAAATCCTATTACGGCGGCTGATTCTCTCAAAGAATGCTATATTTTTGATGATGAAACTGTAACTATGCTAGCCGTAGGAACATCGAAGGCAGGCAAAATAATTAGACTAGATAGCGATCAAGTTATCGTCGAGATTCTTTAAGGAGGAATGAGATATGTTAGTTAATCAACAAGCATTAGCAGGCATTACTACGGGGTTTAAGACTATTTACAACAAGGTTTTTAATGAGACTGATACCTTCTATGGCAAGATTGCTACAGAGGTTCCGTCTGAAACCGGAGAAGAAAACTACAAATGGCTAGGCAAGATTCCAAGAATGAGAGAGTGGATAGGCGATAGAGAAATTCAAAATCTTTCTGGCGCTGATTACACAATCAAAAACAAGGATTTTGAGCTTACTATCGGTGTTGATAGAAACGATATCGAGGATGACAAAATCGGAGTTTATAATCCTGTAATTCAGGACATGGCTCAATCTACAGCTGAGTTTCCTGATACTTTAGTGTTTGGACTTTTGAAGAATGGCTTTACTAACAAGTGTTATGATGGATTGCCATTTTTCTCAGATGCTCACAAGGTTGGCAAAAAGACTATCTCCAACAAAGGTACTAAAAAGCTAACTATAGATTCTTATGCTGAAGCTAGAAGTTCTATGATGTCTATTACAGATGAACATGGAAACAGCTTAAGAGTAGTTCCTAACATTCTTGTAGTTCCTCCAGCACTAGAAGGAGAAGCTAGAAAGATATTATTTGCAGATCAGATAAATGGAACTACAAATGTCTATAAAGATACTGCTGAGCTTCTTGTTGCCCCTGAACTATCAGGAAATGACAGTGCTTGGTACTTATTGCACACAAAGAAATCTCTTCGTCCTATAATCTACCAAAAAAGAAAAGCGCCTAAGTTTGACTCTTTGATTGATGACACTGACGAAAATGTGTTCATGAGAAAGCAATTTCTGTATGGAGTACATGCTAGAGCTAATGGAGGCTATGGTTTCTGGCAGATGGCTTTTGGCTCTACTGGAGAAACCGTGTAAAGGATGATAGCTTATGAGCTACTGTACTGCTGATGAAGTAAGGGCAATGATAAAGCCTGATGCACTTAATATGATTATCGGAGATGAGTATATCGAGGATGAAGCTGAAAGAGAAGCCAAGATAGTTCCTATAATCGAAGAGGCTATAAGTGATGCTGATGGTGAAATAGACGGGTATCTTGCGAAAAGATATCCCGTCCCCTTTACAGCTATACCAAAGGTAATCAATAAGTTTAGTAAAGACATTGCTGTATATAATTTATTTTCTAGAGCTGGCATAGATGAAAATGAAAAGGAAAAAAACTATCTCAATCGATATAAAGCTGCTGTTAGGTTCTTAGAGAATGTGGCAAAAGGAATGATTGATATAGGGATACAAGACCAAAAGACAACTGCGAGTAGTGGGTTTGCCATGACATCTAACGAAAGGCTGTTTTCAAGAAACAGCATGAAGGGGATGTAGTATGTACAGCATAAGACTTGATGGTGACGTAAGAAAGCTAATGAAAAAACTCCATCATCTTGAGGATGTAGATCTTAAAAAGTCAAGGCTTACTCTTGCTGAGGCTCTTAGGAGCTCCACGAAAAAGAGATTCAAGGATGAAGAAGCTCCAGACGGCTCAGCGTGGAAAAAATCAAATAGAGCTGCTACTGAAGGCGGCACCACTCTTACCAATAAGTCACGTCTTAAAAACTCAATCAAGTCAAAAGCTACTGAATCAGGATTTGCAGTTGGGACAAATGTTATATATGCTAGGACACATCAATTTGGAGAAAAAGGTCGAAGGGTGACTATAAGGGCTAAGACTTCTAAAGGCCTCGTATTCAAAATCGGAGACAAATGGATAAGAAAAAGAGAAGTTACTGCCACGATTAAGATTCCTAAAAGGCCATTTCTTGGAATATCGGATGAAGATATGAAGGAAATAAAAGACACTCTAGAAGATATGATATCGGAGGGCTAGAAAAATGATTGGAGTATGCAAAAAGTATTTGATTCAAAAGCTAAAGGATGCTGGAATAAAGTCTAAGATTCATACGAGCATGAAGACTCTCACTAGATCTAATGAAAGTCATGTAGGCGCTGTAATCTTTGAAGAAGATAAGCTGGTTCGAAGCGGCTCGAAAACTATATATAAGGATGAACGGGGCGACAAGCGAAAGAGAACCAAAATCTTTGATAGAGATTTGAGTTTTGGTGTTGTTATAGGTGAATACGATGACAGCAAATGCGAAGGCATATTCGAAAAGTTTATAGCCCTTTTAGAACAAGGTATTTTGATAGATGGTAACTATACAGGCATTGAGTTTGATGAAGCTCAGTGGATAGATGAAAACGATGATATTTTAAAAGCAAAAGTGGCCGTTCGAGTTCTAGTAACTTTTAAGGGCGGCCTCTATAAAGATACAGCCTACGCTCTGATGAGTGATTTGGAACAAACTATAGAAAAAAAGGAGGACGCATATGGCGACGAATAAATCTACCAGCAATACTCCATCTGAGCTTTTCAGTATAGAAGAGCTTAGAAGGAAAAACGAAACTCCTGAGAAAATATTTGAAGGCGTTAAGGCATTGCAAGGCTGGATAAGCGGCAAAGCTGTAACTGAGGATGAATATGAGATAGCTCTCAAAGAATTCCTAGAGTGCCCTATGGGTGGAAGGAAGGTGAAGAAAGATGCTAAGAGACGTTAATACCATAATCACGGATGGTGGTCTAGGTGTTGAGACGGTAAAAGGAGAAGGCGTTCATTTTAAAATAGGCGTATCCCCTATTGTCTCAGATGTGCCTATTATAATCACTGGGACTATGGATGCTAAAAAAATAAAAGAAAAGCTAGGTTTGTCTCCTCTTGCTGATGCCTGCATGGACTCGGTAGAAAATGGTTCAAGTATGATTTACTGCATTCCTGTGCTTGCGTCTGTAGCTGGGAGTGTTGAAGAAGTTCAAAAGACAGGAACAGGACTTGGAAACTGTAGCGCTTTAGGACTTCCAAACAATGAATATGAAATAGTAGTGAAGTTCACTGGAGCTGGGGGCTTTAACCAAGCCGTGCTCAGATACTCTGTAGATGGAGGATATTCATTTTCTGATGAGCTGACTCTTGCACTAAATGGTGAGCTTGCAATCCCTTCTACAGGTATTACATTTAAGTTCACAGAGGATGCTGAAAATAAGCCAGATTCTTTTAAGGTCAATGATGAATATAGAGTTAAAACTCTATCGCCTCAAATGACTAATCTAGACGTGCTGACTGCGGTTGATAAGCTTAGGACTACTAATTATTCTTATGAATACGTCCACATAGTTGGTGAATCTACAAAGGCGCTATGGGCAGCTCTATCAAGTGAAGCTGAGAAGTTCGTAAACATGTACAAAAGACCTTTATTCTTCGTGCTAGAAGCTAGAAAAATCATGGAGGACGAAAGTCTAGACGAGTACGCTGCTTATCTAGTGGAAGAAAGAAAAGGCTTGCAGAATTACGACATCCAGATTGTAACAGCTAGGTCTCTATATACAAGAATGGATGGCACTATAAAGGATATCAATAATGCTGGGATAGTGTGTGGGCTTTATTCTAGAGCATCTGTACAGCAGTCAATAGGAGAAGTTAAGACTTTTGATATTGCGGAAAATAAAATGCTGGAGCTGCTTCCAAGAGGAATTGAGGATTACTTATCTCTACTTGATGAGACTAAGTATCTGACTTTTAGAAAGTATGAAGGCATAGAAGGCTTTTATGTTACAAATGCTAGGATGATGTGCCCTGATGGCTCTGATTACAGATACGCTGAAGATGTCAGAGTAAAGAACAAGATCATAAAAGAGACTAGAAAAAGAGCTCTGCAAGAGATTCAAAGTGATATCGACATGGAAGATGTACAAGGAAGCTTAGAAGCTATTGCTAAGTTCATACAGACTCCTCTTGACGATATGGCTAGAAAAACTCCTAAGGAGATATCGATGGCTAGAATCATAGTGCCTGAAGGTCAAGATATTCTAGTTACTGAAAAGTTAAGAGTAATAATTAGATATGTTCCAATAGGCCATGCTAGAGAAATCGAAATAGATTTAGGAATGGAAAATCCATTTAGAAATCAGCAGTAAGGAGGGATGAAAGATGGCTATTATAAATGGCAAAAGCTATGACTGGTCAGATGTTTCGGTGAAGCTTCCAGGACTCGAAATTGAAGTCCAGGAAATATCATACGATGACGAGCTAGAAAAAGAGCTAGTGTATGGAAAAGGCAGTAAAGCAAGAGGCTACGGCACAGGCAACTATAAGTCAGAGGGCAAGTTAAGTCTTCTTAGAGATGATTTTGACGATTTGGTAGCTTACTGTAAAAAAAGAGGACTACCTATCTACAAACTGGTAATTCCAAAGTTAATAGTGAGCTATGCAAATCAAACTCAAAAGACAAAGATTGATGAGCTTGAGGGCGTGACCTTCACGAAGACTAGTAGTAAAAATGCTCAAGGTGATAAAAATCTTAAGGTTGATATGGATTTTATAATCGTACATGGAATCACCAGAGATGGAGTAAAAGCTGTTTAATGCTTATTCTCAAAATAAATGACAATTGGAGGAAATAAAAATGGAAGAATTTAATGCATATGCTGAAGAATCAAAACCAAAAGATAAGATGGAAAGCTATAAGGACAGATACGGAAAGGTCTATCTTGTTTCTATATCTATAAATCCTGATGACAATACCACTGTAGATATGAATTTTTGCTTTAAAAAACCGCCCGTCTCATCTTATGACAGATACGTAAAGACTACTTCTCAAAGCCCTACTAAGGCTCTTAAGGCTTTTGTTATGGACAATATCGTAGAAGAACAAGAAGCTGAAATAGCCGCTGCACTAGAAGAATATCCAGCGCTAGCTCTTAATATAGGAGAAAAACTTCTTAGTATGCTGGGGTTATCTAAAGATATAAATTTAAAGATGCTTTAGACGAGCGACTCCAAGAGATAAGCAATGATTTCATCGAAGCCGGTTCGCTTGAAATCAGAAGATACTTACCTCCTGCTCTTCTAAAGAAAACTATCGGAGAAATGAACATGGATGAGTTTATTGATGCTCTAGCAAAAGCAAGACATATCCAGAAGTTAGAACAGGATGTGATAGCTAGAGCTATATCGGATATATTCGCAGAATAAAAAAACCGGCCTCTTTTAAAAGGTCGGTTCTTTTTTAGTAATCCAGCATCTATATAAGGTGGTAGCGTTTTTTATAGTACGGATGAAGCCCTCTTTTTCTTTATCTTTGTGCTTGCCTACGGTGAGCTGAGAGCCTACCCAGAAAGAATATGGTAAAGCGTATAAGAATAAAGGGATATAAATTAGGACGGCAATTACCACGCCAAGACATAGAGCAAATATAAGTACTTTGAATGCGAATAAAATACCAATTAACATGATAATACCTCCTCTTCTTATTTTTAAATATACCACATATTAACAATTTATAACAAGGAGGTGGAAAAAAGTGTGAGCTTAGATTCGATTTTTAGACTAAGTGTGATTGTGAATATGATTGACAATCTAACTGGCCCGATGGCTGTAGTAAATACATCTGTTGACAGGACCACTAGTAAGATAGAAAGCCTTAATCAAACATTTGGAAGCATGACTAAAACTGGAGTAGCTATGACAGCTGCCGGCGCTACAATCACAAATGCCCTACTCGCTCCAGTAGAAGCAACGTTTGGAACTAGCAAGGCTCTAGGAGAACTATCTTCTCTTGGGGTAAGGGATTTAGAAGCTCTAGAAGGAGCTGCCAAGAAGTTCTCAGATACCTGGGCAGGTACTACTAAAGCTGATTTTATAACAGCAGCCTATGATATTAAGTCCGGTATAGCTTCGCTAAACGATGAAGCTGTTGCTACCTACACAGAGTTTTCTGGTATTACGGCCAAGGCCACGAAGTCCAATATAGCTGAGATGACTAGCTTGTTTGCTACTGGTTATGGAATCTACAAGGATTACTATAAGAATCTTAGTGATATGGAGTTTGGGGAAATGTTCTCGGCAGGAATTGCAAAGTCAGTCCAGCAGTTTAAAACTGATGGTTCTAAAATGGCTCAATCGATTCAGACTTTAGGAGGCTCTGCAACTAGTGCTAATGTGCCACTAGAAGAACAGCTCTCTATCCTTGGTATGCTTCAGGCTACGATGGGAGGAAGCGAAGCTGGTACAAAATATAAAGCATTCTTAAGGTCAGCGGCTAAAGCTGGTGATGATCTAGGACTTAGCTTCACAGATGCAAACAATCAGCTTTTATCTATGCCAGAAATACTAGAAAAACTTCGAGGTAAATTTGGTGACACTATGGATGCAGCTGAAAAGATGGAGCTTCAAAAGGCATTCGGAACAGATGAAGCAGTTGCGCTTGTAGATTTGCTCTACAACAAAACTGGAGACCTTGAAAGTAACATGGCTTTATTAAACACTGAAATGGGCAAAGGAATAGATGTAGCTACTGGAATGGCGAATGCTATCAATGCAACTGACGGAGAGAGCTACGAAGTGCTATCTCAGAAAATAGGCAATATGAAAGAACAAATCGGAGGCTTGCTACTTCCTACGGTAAATGAATTCGTGGACAAGGCAGGCAGCGTGGTCGAGAAGGTCAGTTCTTGGGTGAGTGAAAATGAAGAGCTGGCCAGCGGGATAATGCATACGGTTTTAACAGTCGGAATAGTGCTATCAGTTCTCGGGGTTTTAATGGCAGTGATAGGCGGTGTAGGCGTTGCAATAGTAAAGACTACAACTGTAGTCACTAGCATGTGGAGTGCTGTCAAGATGCTTAAGGGAGGCTTTGAAACTCTTCAGATAGTCACGATGTACGCAGGCGATGGGCTCAAAGTGTTCGGAGCTAGAATGATAGCTTCAGCGGCATCTGCAAAAAGTTTTGTCATAGGGCTAGCTGGCATGGCTAAGCAAGCGATTGTAACGGGAGTCCAAGCACTACCCGGTCTTATAGCTTCGGTGTGGTCATTCACGGCTGCACTACTAGCAAATCCGATTACGTGGGTAGTTATTGGAATCATAGCACTAATCGCAGCTATTATATTACTGCAGCAGAACTGGGACTCTGTGACTGCTTGGATGTCAAATACTTGGAATGGATTTGTGAATGGCATTTCAACTGGCTGGTCTAACGTCAAGGCTAGCTTTACGTCTGGTATTCAAGGGATTAAGGATTCTATTACAAACTCTTATGAATGGTTTAGAGCCTCCGGAGCTAAGATACTAACTACATTTACTGAAGGCATAAAGAGCGCAATCTCAGTACCTGTAGAGGCGGTAAAAGGAGGACTTGCTAGGATTAGAAAACTATTGCCATTTTCAGATGCTAAGGAAGGACCCCTTTCTACTCTTACACTTTCAGGAAGAAGAGTCTTTGAAACAATAACTAGCGGAATGGTTCAAACGCAAAACCTTCCAGCGAAAGTAACTGAAAAAGCATTTTCAGCAGTGAATCTAGGAATGCAGGGTGCATCTGACGAAGAGAAAATCCAAGGCAAGAACCCTATTTCTAAGAGCGAAATAAAAAGAGTAAGCCTAAAAGAACTTAGCAAAGAGAGCACTTTCAAAAGCTCTACGACAAAAGAAAAAGGCAAGACGACAATAATCCAGAAGCTGGAAGTAAAAGTTGATATAAGCAAGCTTAAGGATTTACCTGCTTTACTTAAGCTTGTCAAGGAAATTGAGGACTACAACAACGGTAACGGAGACTCTGAGGATGGAGGAACTCCAGAACTTGAATTTGCATAGGGAGTGATGAGTTTGATTTATATTGATGAAAGCACTATGAAGATTGGAGGCGTCATACTCCCGGGCGTCTTCAAAAGCCTTGAGATTAAATCCGATGCGCTGATTGAAGAACAAGAGGTGGAAGGCAGAACCACTAAGCCTAAGCAAGCTATAGGTTACGAAGATGCCAAGATAAATGTAGAGCTGATACTCTACGATGGACCATTTCTTAGTAAGTACCAAAAGCTTTCTATCATCCAAAATATTTTTAAAAAGCCAGGGCAAACAAAACCCGAGGTATACGAGATAGTAAATGAACACACTGCTACTAGAGGGATTACAAAGATTTTGTTCAAGAACCTAGTTTCGAAAGAGCAAAATAACAATGAGCAGTTATCTGTTGTTATTGAATTTTGGGAGTATATCACTACAGTTATTACTGCTACTCAAGTGGCTAGTCAAAACGTAGCTAACAAGGCTACAGCTATTAGCAAAACTGCACCTAGCACAACTAAGAAAACTAAAGGCACGGCTCCTAAAATCAAGAATAAAACTGAAAAATCTCCAGCTGCGGATAGCGCGAATACAGCTAAGTACAAAAGCAAGATGGTTGAAATGCCTTACTAGAATCGAGGTGATTTGTTGGAAACTATTGAACTGTTTTACCCTGAAATTAATGTGAAGCTAGGAAGCTATGCTCTAGATAAAGGCGTGGAGGTAGAGGTATATTCTTCAAAATCATCCTACTTTGACTGGGCAAAGATAAAGTTTACTAAGCAATTTAATGAAAAACTATCCATAAATAAAAAAGATGCTGCATCTATAGAACTGGGGTACCAAGGGAAACTAGAGTCAGTATTCGAAGGTTACGTAGCTAGGCCATTCAATGCCACTAACTCTAATGAGATTGTGCTTAAGGACGATATGATGCTTCTTGAAGAGACGTATATCAATAATACATTTTTAGACGCAACACCTCAAGAAATCTTGAAATTCTGTCTTAATAAAGCAGGTATTTCAAAGATGAAGATATCAACTAAGGCATATCAAAAAAAGAAGACTGTTCCAATATTTAAAAAGAATGTGATATCAGTTATCGAAGAGATACACTCTATCTGGAAAATCAAAGAGAATTTCTACTTTCTAGACAAGACTTTTTATTGGGGCGAAAAGCCTTTGCAAAGTAAGATTTACACTCTTGAATATGGAGTTAATATTGTAAAGCTAGATAGAGCAAATGATATGTGGGAGCTAGAAACCCTATCAGTTCCGTTTATAAAGCACTCGCAAAAGATTAATGTTATTCATCCCAGATTTACAGCTGAAGCAGAAACTAAAAAGATTGTTTTTACAACAAATGATGCTGGCTTTATTAGAACTCAAATTTATTTCTAAACAAAGGAGGAATGCTTATGATGGAGCAAATGGTTAATAGTGTTGTAGAAAAGCGTATAAAAGCTAAGTACCAGCATATAAAACTACCCTCTTGCGTTTATGCAAAAATTACCAAGGTCTCTCAAAATGCTGACCATTACGTCTACAATCTCAAAATACTTGACGAAAACAAGGCTATAAATAGCGAGTTTCCTGAAATACCTGAGGTAAAGTCTTTTGTTAGGCTAGAAAATGGAGACATTGCCGCAGTACTGCTACTCTATGGACAGCTCAATGTCCACATAGTTGGGAAGGTGGTATGATGGCCGGGCTATATGATATTGATATAAAGCTCGATGGGCGCTGGCAATTGACAGCTTCAGCTAGTGGAGACGTCCCTCTTTCGTATGACTTAGACTGTTTATTTCAAGACATAAGACTAGAGGCTATATCGCAAGAGGGAGAGCTTTTCTATGACAGTACTTATGGCTGGTCACTTATGGACTTTGTGCAGATGCAAGATGATGATTTATTAAGGCTTGAGATAGCTCAAAGAGTAAAGACTAAGCTTTCTAGGCGTACTGAAATAGACAGCGAAACGATAGTTGTTAATCTGGGATTTTCAGAAGATAAGATTTCGGTAAAGGTAGCTTTTAAATTTGATGGTGATTCAAAAGAATACAGCCTAGATATTGAGCTAGACAGAGTAAAAGTTGAGGTGGTGATAGTGTAATGATAGATGAAAAGATACTAGACGAGATACTCCCTGTCCCAGATAGAAATGAAGCTAGGGACAAGATAATAGAAGAACTTAACCAAGAAGGATTTGTAATTACTAATTTTAGCTCTGGAGGGATATTCTATACCCTGATTATGATTCTAATACAAATAAGAATTGAGCTAATAAAACTTCTTAGATTAGTTTTAAACAACATGTTTATATCTCATGCTCAAGGGGCTTGGTTAGAGCTAAAGAGTGCTGATTTTTCAAAGAAGAGAAAGCAACCAACAAAGGCAAGAGGATATGTAACTCTTGAAAGAGACGTAGCTGGAGAAGCAGTGAGGATAGCTAAAGGAGAAGTCTTTAAAACAGAACTTGATATAAATGGCGAAGAGCTGAGATATCTAGCTGTTGAAGAAACCATTTTACAAAAAGACTTACTTTCTCAAAACGTGTTAGTAGAAGCTGAAACTGAAGGATCAAAATATAATGTGCCTCCAGGACAAATAAGAAGGTCACTCACTCATATTGAAGGAATAGACAGGATAACGAATAATCAAGACTGGCTAGTTCAAGAGGGTAGCGACATCGAGGATATAGAAAGTCTCAGAGAGAGAGTTTTAAATTCATGGGCAGAGCTATCAACGATGCCGATAGCAGGCAAGTATAAGAATGTATGCGAATCAGTTGAGGGAGTACTTTTTGTAAGAGTAGATGACATGCATCCAAGAGGTCAAGGAACTATAGATATCATAGTCACCTCTACAGCTGGCGCAGCTACGCAGAGTCTGCTAGATAAAGTGAAGGCAAAAGCAGATGAAATAAAAGCGCCTCATGATAATTTGCTAGTAAAGTCTTCAGAAACTTACATTCAAAATGTCGATGTGGTGATACACATAGCTTCAGACGCAAGCGATGAAGGAATAGTAGAAAGAGGCGAAGCTATAATTATTGATTTGATGAAGATAGACAAGAACCGCGAACTTAACAAACTCTATAGAGATGACCTTGTATACGCTCTAAAAAAAGATATTGCAGCCTACAAGAAATCCAGCATTATTAATCCATCAGCTGATGTGATTCTAGAAAATGACAAAGTTATTATTTTAGGCGAGCTTAATGTGACGGTTGAGAGGGTGTAGCCATGTTTGAAAAATTTCAAGATTACATGTTCTACCTGCTGTATGGACCTTTAAAGCGGATATCTAAAGCTAAGAATCAATTCTATTTATTATTCAAAGTGCTGGGAAAAGTTTTTGATCAGACAAAAGAGGATATCTTCAGAGTTCGGGAAGAGTCTATGATTATAAGCGCAAGCGAAAGATTTCTTGATGAGCATGGCAAAGACAGAGATATGAGAAGGCTCAAGGGTGAGGCTGTAGAAAGCTATAGGACTAGGCTATCCATGAAAAAAATTATAGCTGAACTAGCTGGGACTAGCAAAGGAATGATTCTAGCTCTTAAAGCTCTAGGTTATGACAAATCGAGGATTGAACCATTTTATATACATGACCAGGCAAGGTGGGCTGAGTTCACTATCTACTTATCATCTAGATTAGAATCAGGAGTTAATGACATTTCAGTTATTGATGCTGAGATTATGAAGATTAAGCCTGCAAGCGCTAAGCCATCTTATGGAGTAGAAGAAGAAGGACACATAATGATTAGGTCAAACTTTGAAACGAAGGTCTCAAATTACCCCTTGTGCAATATGGTTATCTGTGGGGAATGGCCAAGTAGAGTTAATATTGGAAAAGTATTTGGAACAAACAATACTCTACTCAGCAAAAACTATACAGGTGGTCCTGATTATCCGTTATGTGGAATAACTCAAACGAAAGGAGATGATTTGTTTTGAAGACGTTGACACAGATAGGACTTAATAAACAAGCAAGTAGATTCATAGACTCGATATCTCATGCAGAGTACACAATAAATGGAACTGCTGGGACTATTGATATTTTCAAAACATCCATCGAAGGAGATGTTGTCAAAATATTTGTCTATTTTGATGACTCTGTGGACGGAGATGTGGGAAATGTCAAACTCGTTGACAAGGATGGTGATGTGGTTGCTGAAGCAGAGAGGACTTTTAATAAGCCTCAAACTAAAGGGCTTTATGTAGCCTTTAGATACAAGTTTACGGAGATGGAGGTTGAAGCAAGTGGAATACAATAAGACCGACTGGAAAGACCATATAGTAGACATAGATACTGGTGAAGTTATTCAGGAGGGTACTCCGATTAGTGCGAGAAATATGAATAACATCGAAGATGGAATCTTTAGAACTAGTGGAAAAACCAAAACAAACGAGAATCAGATTGCCTCCTTAATGGCAGAAGTAGCAATTCTTAAAAACGCTTCACTGAACAACCTGACAAATAACGTATTCTTTGAGAATTTTGAAGACCTTAATGACATTGAGTTATCCAATGGAATCTATGATCCGGTAGCTAAAAAGATTTATGTATAAAGTAGCTTGCACAAAAAGGGAGCTAAGTTGCATCATCGCAACTATATTTGAGGAATTGCTTCCGGTGTGTGAAGAATGCAGCACAGAATCTAAGGATGACGAACTAATCATAAAAGGCAGAATGGTTATATCAGGGAATGTAGCAACTTTAAAAGTAACTGACTATGGATGCGACTTTATAGGAGATATCGAATTGCTAAAAAGAGCACGAAAGGAGATTTGTCTATACGATGCAGCCCTTGATACTACAGAAAAAAGCTGAAATATTCCTAAGCAATACACTCTACCCTTTGCTTAAAAATTTTCCAAAGGCTGAAAAGTTTAGCTTGTCTCAAGAGCTGAGACAAGCTTGTTATAGAGTAATAAAAAACATCATGGTATACAACTCTATGAAAGGCGACAAGAAAATTCAATATCTTTATATGGTCGATGGTGATTTAAAACTGCTTCTTGTGTTGGTTGGCGTGGCAAGAAGTCAGAAGTATATTACAGAGAAGAAAGCTCTTGAGCTTCAAGAAAAAATATCTGAGCTTGGGCGAATTACTGGTGGAATGATAAAATCTCACAGCGTAAAGAAATAAACTAAAACAGGGTTAACTCTATTTGGACCGCTAACCGTGCCATCCGCGGTTACAATTCGGCTCGTCACTGGAACAACAATGATGCCTCGAATCGCAACGACAACATCGGTTGGCGTCCCGCCTTGTAAGTAATTATGACCGATGCGGTTACGACTTCATCGGCGATTCCTTGAATGAACTTCAAGGGAGAGTTAATCCTTCACCTTCAAGGTGTAAACACATGAACAAGTCATGCTTGCCAAGCCAAAGAAAGGATGCCAAAATGACGAATCAATTATATCAACAGGTTTGCGACTTTGAAAATATAAGATACAGCTACAAACAAACACAGCAAGGATGTAAGAAATTCAGGAAAGACTCAATTTTATTTGATATGTGTAGGGAGAGAAATCTCTTGGAGATTTGGAAAGAACTTAGAAACAGGCAATACAAAATGGGTGAGTATATTCAATTTAAAGTATATGAGCCTAAAGAAAGGATGGTGAGTGCTCCGAAGATAAAAGATAAGATAATACAGTTTGCAGTCCACAACGCACTACAAGAAGTATATGAGCCTGTATTTATAAAGACTTCATTTGCTTGCTTGAAAGGCAAAGGAACTCATAAAGCAGTAGATAATGTGCAGCATGATATGAGGGTCTGTAAATGGAAGCACGGAGATGGCTGGATTCTCAAAATGGATGTCAAAAAATTCTTCTATTCCATAAATAGAGACATTTTAAAAAGGCTGCTCAGGAAGAAAATAACAGACCCTGACATGATATGGATACTTGAAGAAATCATTGACTCAAGCCCTGAAGGAGAAAAAGGAATCCCTTTAGGAAATGTGACTTCTCAGGATTTCGCAAACATCTATCTCAACGAGCTTGACCAATATTGCAAAAGGTATCTTAAGGTTAAATATTATACAAGGTATATGGACGATGTGATTATAGTGACTCCTACGAAGGCACTTGCTCAAGAATATCTTGATAAAATCACTTGGTTTCTAAATGAAAAACTTGACCTTGAGACTAACTCTAAAACAAAGATATTTCCTATAGCTCAAGGGGTCAACGCTTATGGCTTTAAGATATGGACTACTCACAGAATGCTTAGAGATCAGTCTAAAAGAGCTATGAAAAGACGGATCAAAGCAATGGATGAAAAGTTCAAAAATGAAGAAGTAAAAGAAAAAGACATACAACAGGCTGTAAATAGTTGGCTTGGCCATGCTAGGCATTCTAACAGCTACAACTTAGCAAAGAAAATATTTAGGAACTACCCTTATATCGAAGTGGAAGGAGAGATGAAATTTGGCAGAATATCAAGGTTTAATTGAACTCGGAGGACTCTATAGAAATGGAGTTATCCAAAATAGACCGACAAAACCATGGAGAATATCCTCGGAACCTGTGAGTGGTGTTGGTGTTGGTGACACTCCGGATTTTAATGGTCTTACGGATATGTCAAAATGGGTAATCGGAAATACTCCGGCAATAGCTGCTCAAAAATTGAGGTGGCATAAAATAAAAGATGGGTCAAAAACCCTTCTTATCTGTGACAGAAACATACTGGCGAATGTGAGTCGGGATGACCTGGACGGACAAAGCTTAGTATCGGGTAAAACGATAACTATAGATGGCCAACAGTACCTTATAAGGTTACTTACGGGAGGTTCTAACTACAGAAATGGAACGGATTCTTACTCGGGAGGCTCTCCTACTAACAACGAATGGGATAGGCACATTGTAAGAGAAGAAGTTACCTCAGGTCTTCCGGTACCTGTATCGACTGACCTGGACACTACCTTAAACACTACGGATAGAGACAGTGCTCATAATCAATTTTGGAACTGGTTTGGGATATATTCTTGGTGCCAAGAGACTTGGACAGGTGGCTCCGCTGGCCGTGCCGTCCGCGGTTGCAATTCGGCTCGTCACTGGGGCTACGGTGGTGCCTCGGGTCGCGGCGGCAACCTCGGTTGGCGTCCCGTCCTTGAAGTTCTGAACACTGCCCCTCTGATCTCTGATAGTGACAGAAGTTTAGGAGATAAAAATACAAACTTCAGCATCACATATCAAGTAAACGATACGGATGCAGGAGACACTTTGACGGTTGTTGAGAAACTCAATGGCACAGTGATAAGAACGGTAAACAACGCCCAAAGAAACTTCAATTACACTATAAATATTAACATCGGAAGCGTCGCCCTTGGGACTCACACTGTAACGATTGAAGTCACAGACGGAAAAGGTGGAAGTGCATTAAGAACGTTCACCTTCAGAAGGGTTAACTCAGCTCCTACCATATCAGGAAGCGACAGCAGTCTTGGAGACAAGAATCTTGGCTTTACCATTGCTTACAGGGTTAATGATGCTGACAATGATGCTGTAACAGTTATAGAAAAGCTTAACGGGAACACTATTAAAACCATCAATAATGCCCCTAAGAATCAAGATATCTTGCTTACTTTTACAGATGAAGATATTCTCTCGTTGCCCCTGTCGTCGAATAATACAATCACTATCGAAGCGAGAGACCCAAGCAATGGAGTAGCCTACAGAACGTTCACATTCAAGAGAGTTAACTCAGCTCCCTTAATATCAGGAGTTGATGAAAATCTAGGGCTTGCAGATGGGCCGATGTCAAAAAGTTACACGGTTGCAGATTCCGAAGGAGACGCCGTTGTAATCACTGAAAAAATCAACAATAAAGTGATAAAGACCTTCCCTGCTGTCCTTGGAGCTTCTAACACAATTGTATTGTCCAAAGAAGATTGGTTGATGCTTCCAAATGGAACTCATACTCTGAAAGTGGAAGCCGTTGACTCAAACGCTGCTACATCTGTTAGGACTTACACTTTTGAAAAGCAAGAAACTACCATTTTATTTGAACTGAAGCAGCCTTTTTCCACAGATGTGAGAGCCACTAAGGTTTTAGTGACGCCTACATGGACTATTGAGGGAGCTACAATAAAAGTGGAAGCTTGTAACAATGCTTTTGACGATGAGCCTACATGGGAAGACCTCACGGCCCAAGTCATGATCAATAGACACTACAATTTCACTAATGAAGACAAGACTGCTACTAACTGGGGTGTTAATATTAGATTTGAGATTATCAAAACTCCTGAATATCAAGGAGAGGTCTCAATCAGAGGATTTGGGGGTGCTTTTGAATAATGAGAATTTTTAATGAGAAACCCCTCTCTCAAATAAGAGCAGAGAGGGAACAAAGAAGCATAGAGCCCTTATTAGATGTCTATGAGGCCATAGTGGCTATAGGGGAAGAGTTAGAGAATGTAAAAGCCGAAAAAGAGGCCTTAAAAGCTAAGGTTGAGGCACTGGAAGGAGGTGTGAATAATGGTTAAGGACTATTTAGTGAAAGCTTATGCTATACTGGTTAAGGGAGGACGAAGAGAACTAGACACTCTCCCGGAAGATTATCAAATACCTGTGGCTGAGCATCTAGTTACTCAAGAAGAAGGTAATATGTAGGACAAAAACAAAGAGGGTGAGCCGATACGCTTACCCTCTGAATTACTTCCTAAAACCAATAATGTTTTTGCCAAAAATCTTGAGACTTTTTGCCAAAAATTTTGAGCGGCTACAATTCCAGCTAGGAAGTCTTGATACTATGATAAAAAATGGCAGGGTGTCTAAGCTAAAAGGTATGATTGCAAATGTCCTAAATATCCGTCCTATACTATGCTCTAGTCCTGAAGGCGAAGTTGAGCTTATCGAAAATGTGAGAAGTGAGAAAAAATCTCTTCGTAGACTTGTAGAATTAATCGGAGAAATGGGCGACAATTTTGAAGATAAAATTCTGGGAATATCACATTGTTATGCCAGTGAAAAAGCAGAATATCTAAAGAAAGAAATAGAATCACGCTACCCTTTCAAAAAAGTATTTATAGTCCCTATGGCTGGGCTTAGCAGTCTTTACACGAATGAAGGAGGCATCACAATAGCCTTTTAATTTTATAATAAATATACTTGACTCTCACCTTACGTTATCCTTTATAGTGAAATCAAGGAGGCGATATAGTGCTTAAAATAAAAGAATTGTCTGAGCTTGTAGGTATAAGTGTGCGCACACTTCATCATTATGACAGCATAGGACTTTTATGTCCCGAAAAAACTGAAGCCGGCTACAGAATATATTCTGATAAAGATATCGACTTCCTCCAGCAAATATTGTTTTTTAAAGAATTAGGTTTTTCCCTTAAAGAAATAAAAAATATTATTTCAGATCCTAGTTTCAATAAGGAAGAAGCCTTGCTTGCTCACAAAAAAATGTTGCTTGATAAACAAGCTCATATAAGTAAGCTAGTAGAAACAATTGATAAAACTATTAGGTATCAAAAAGGAGAGATAGCAATGACAGATAAAGAAAAATTCGAGGGCTTTGATTTTTCTCAAGGCGATTTGTACGAAAAGGAAGCTAGGGAAAAATGGGGCGATAAAGCAGTAGATGACTCAAAAGCCAAAATTAAAGGTAACGAAGCAGAGCTAGGTGAGAAAATGAACGCTATATATAGAAATCTAGCATCTCTAAGACAGCTTCCTCCAGAGTCAAACGAAGCTCAAGCTGCCATAGAGCAGTGGTTTTATTTTCTCAATGATATGGGTTCATACTCACTAGAGGCTTTCGAAGGACTAGGCGAAATGTATGTAGCTGATGAGAGGTTCACAAAAAATATCGATAAATTCGGAGAAGGTCTTGCACTTTTTATGAGAGATGCTATGAAAATTTATTCTCATAAGAAAAAATAAACCTATTAATGAAATAAAAGATTGTTAATTGTGACAGAAAGCTTTGAAATTTAAATGATATTGATTAAGCATAATTATTAAAGGGCAGCTATATAGCTACCCTTTAATTTTTTTGAAGTAGAATTTTAGATTCAAAAATTTAAAAATCTAAAATCTAACTGAGAGAATTAATTTTTTAGCATTATTTCATTACCCTCTATTACGATTTTATTTATAGCGTTTATATCTACTGGCTCCATAAAAGTCCATACATAGGTAGCTTTTGTTTTGCTAGACATATTAGATCCGCCACTTAAAAAAATCTCGCTTCCCGACTTGTCAAAAACCTTTAAATTTACATATCCATTATTAGGATTTTTACCGTTGAGATTAAGCTCAATAGATATAGGAGAAATAGAAACAGATTCAACTATAGATTCTTCATCATCTATTTTAATTTTTTCATCAAGCTTAATTTTCTTGTTTGTAACTTTATAATTTGCATTAAATGGTATCTTCCATACTCCTTGAGTTTTGTTTAGCTCTTTAGAATACCATCCCGATAAGTCATACTTTTTTAGCTCTTCTGGCGTAGAAATATCATATACATAATAGCCATAAGAGCTATCCTGATTCGAAGCGCTTTCAAAAATATTGTAGATAGGGTTTATATCAGTCTGACTCGAGCCTTTACTCTGTACTTTTGGTGATAAGGTGGGACCGAAGGATTGTCTTTGATTAATAAATCTTGTCACGATATGGAGCTTT
>Ga0334893_1000694_pt1 | contig 40682 bp, 30 predicted proteins | sample GraSluR3_MG_5_FD_207218 | JGI IMG/M metagenome (GOLD analysis project Ga0334893, IMG submission 207218) | Sludge microbial communities from methane-producing bioreactor in Wageningen University, Netherlands - Granular Sludge_09_05-R3 | ecosystem: Engineered > Bioreactor > Anaerobic >...
GAAAGTTAGGGTTTGCTTTTCCATGATTAGCTCCTGTGTATTGATAGAGTCATAATCATAGATCTAACTAATTTGTCAAGAATTATTTAGATAAACATATTGTCCATTTTTACGTGCAATGGTCTTTTTTAGTAAAAAAGCCTCCCTAAAAAAGGGAGGCTTTGTATCTTTCATTGATGTTATTAGTACATTCCGCCCATGCCACCCATGCCGGGATTTGGCATTGGGGCAGGAGCTTCGGGTTCCGGGATATCGGTGATAATGCACTCTGTAGTAAGGAAAAGTGCAGCGATGGAAGCGGCGTTTTGAACAGCGCTGCGCACTACTTTGGCAGGGTCAATGATGCCAGCTGCAAAGAGATCTTCATACTTACCGGTGGCTGCATTGAATCCCATATGGATATCTTTGTATCCTTTTACCTTTTCTACTACCACGGCTCCTTCTTCACCTGCATTTTTGGCGATTTGGTAGACGGGTTTCTCAAGTGCTTTAGCCATGATTTCCACAGCCATTTTTTCTTCATGGGATAGTCCTTTCATTGCTTTGAGGGCTTTGGCAGCTTGAATCAAAGTGACTCCACCGCCGGGTACGATTCCCTCTTCAACAGCAGCGCGAGTGGCATGCAGTGCATCGTCCACACGAGCTTTCTTTTCTTTCATCTCAGTCTCAGTGGCGGCACCAATGCGAAGCACTGCTACGCCGCTGGAAAGCTTGGCAAGGCGTTCTTGAAGCTTTTCTTTGTCATAATCTGATGTGGTTTCTTCGATTTGAGCCTTGATCTGTTTCACTCTGCCATCGATGGCTTCTTGCTGGCCGGCACCTTCACGGATTGTGGTGTTCTCTTTCTCGACCAAAACTTTCTTGGCACGACCGAGATCAGCCATTGTGCAGCTATCCAACTTGCGACCCATGTCTTCAGAGATAAGGGTAGCACCGGTTAGAATAGCGATGTCTTCCATCATGGCTTTTCTGCGATCACCAAATCCGGGTGCTTTGACAGCTACGATGTTGAGAATGCCACGAAGTTTGTTGACCACAAGAGTGGCCAAAGCTTCGCCTTCGACATCTTCGGAGATAATGAGCATTGGTTTGCCGGTCTGTGAAACTTCCTGAAGAATCGGGAGCAGGTCTTTCATGACGCTGATCTTCTTGTCAAAAAGAAGAATAAAGGGATCTTCAAGCTCGGCGATCATCTTGTCGGGATTGCTCACAAAATAAGGAGAGATGTATCCACGGTCAAATTGCATGCCTTCCACTTTTTCAAGACCTGTGTCTATGGACTTGGCTTCTTCGATATTGATGATGCCTTCATTGCCCACGCTTTCCATGGCTTCAGCGATCAAAGCTCCAATCTCAGGATCGTTGTTTGCACTGATGGTCGCGATCTGAGCTACTTCTGAATTGCTCTTGATGGCTTTGGAGTATTCGTGGATCTGCTCGACGATAACCTTGCTTGCTTTTTCAAGGCCGCGTTTGAGATACATCGGGTTGACACCTGCGGTCACATGCTTGAGGCCTTCTTCGATGATTGCTTGTGCCAAGAGTGTGGCGGTGGTGGTGCCATCTCCGGCATTATCATGGGTCTTTTCAGCCACTTCTTTGCAAAGCTGGGCACCCATGTTTTCATAGGGTTCTTCCAGTTCGATCTCTTTGGCGATGGTCACACCATCATTGGTGATCGTGGGAGAGCCAAATTTTTTGTCCAATACTACGTTTCTACCCCGGGGTCCAAGGGTTACCTTAACGGCATCAGCGAGTTTGTCCACTCCGATCTTCAGAGAAGTGCGGGCCTCGTGTGCATACTGCATTTGTTTTGCCATTTTGTTTTCCTCCATATTTCTAAATTTTGAGAAATCATATTTTAGCAGTCTGTTCTTATGAGTGCTAATCTTATGATAGCGCATTTCCTGTCAAGAGCAAATTAAATTTTGGGTTTTTTGTATGTTTAAACTTTCAAAAGCGTGGATTGGGGATCGGCTGACCATCTGAAGGTGTAGTCATAGTCCGGACCATGATCTGGGAGGTTCATGATGGGAACTCCCCGACGGATGATTCTCCGAGGATAAGTCCTGTCATCCTTTGTCAGCACATAGTCTGAGGTATCTATGAAGGTATGTGGAACATCTTAGATATTGGGGTAATCATAACAAGGTGACGCCGCGTCTTCTCAGATATCGAGGAAGCGTTTTAAGACGGTTTCCAGCATTTCTTTGTCTATGGGTTTGCTGAGATAATCATCCATCCCTACTTCAATGCAGCGATCTCTTTCGTCTGCTGTTACTCCCGCTGTCAGCGCAATGATGGGAGTTCGGTGATCTTGCTCAAGGCTGCGAATCTCTCTGGTGGCGCCTAGGCCATCGAGCTCCGGCATTTGGATGTCCATCAGGATGATATCCGGGTGATGCTCGCTGAAGGCATCAATGGCCTTAAGGCCATTTTCTGCGTCGATGGGGATGTAGTTCGGATATATCTTTTGTAAGACGGCTTTTATGAGTGTGATGTTTAGAAGATTGTCTTCGGCTATCAGGATCTTAGGTTTGTTCAATGAAATCTTCCTTTGTTTATTTTCTCTTTGCTTGCCATCCGCATCTTGGAACTTTTCAGACTGAGTATTCTCAAGTGTCTGATCAAAGAAATAGCGTATCAGCTGGCGAATCTTGACCGGCTTGATGAGTCTGTGTCGAATCCCGAGTTTGTCGAAGTCTTCTTGGGAGAGATCATCATCCGCAGAGCAGTAGAGCACGAAGATAGGATCATTTTGATATCTATCCGGCAAGGACTCTTTGATCATTCGTATAGCCTCAAGTCCATCCCAATTTGGCATGTGATAGTCAGACACGACAAAATCGAAAGGCTCCTGCTCCACAATGGCTTTAAGCGCTGCATTGGCGCTATCGCAAGTGGTGATGTCCACTTGCCAATGCTGCATGCTTTGCTGCATGATATAGCGGTTCTTGTCATTATCGTCGATAAAAAGCATCCTCTTCCCGGAAATCTGTGTGAAATCATCATCAGCAGAGTCAAGGATCTCTAGGATGAGATCAAAGCTAAATTCAGAGCCAACAGCAAGCTGACTCGTGAGCTTAAGTGAAGAGCCCATTTTGTGGGTGAGGAGATTTGATATCGCCAGTCCCAGGCCAGTACCGCCATACTTGCGGGTGGTGGAGCTATCTGCTTGTGAAAAAGCCCTGAATAGACGCTGCTCCTGCTCGGGACTAATCCCAATCCCGGTGTCGCGAACAGCAAAGTTGAATCTGCCGGATCGATCATCGATCAGATCAAATCCAAGACGAATCTCGACCTCTCCGTGCGGGGTGAACTTCACAGCGTTGCTCAAAAGATTGACTAATATCTGTTTTAAGCGTATGGGATCTACGCTCACAAATCTGGGCGTATCCGGCTGGATGTTAATGATCAGTTCTATTCCTTTTTTGGCAGCAGTGTATTTTACAATGTCGCTTGAATGCTCGATGATCTCAATGATATCCGTCCGGATGGGATCCAGCTCCAGCTTTCCTGCTTCGATCTTGGAGAAGTCCAAAATATCATTTAGGACGCTCATCAAGGTGTGCGCGCTGGTTGTGGCATTCTCCAGATACTCTTTTTGGATTGGGTTTAGCGGAGTGTCTCCCAAAAGCTCCGTGAAGCCAATCACGCCATTTAGTGGTGTTCGAATCTCATGGCTCATGTTTGCCAAAAACTTAGACTTAGCTTCATTGGCTCGAATCGCCTGGTCCTTGGCGGCAACAAGCTCTTGTTCTATGTTGACTTTTTGGTAGGCATCGGATAAGATGTTTGCCAGTAGCAGCAAAAGTCGAGTCTCGTCCTCTGTCCATCTTTTATGTGAGCGGACAGCATCAAGACACAGAGCACCAAAACCCATGCTTTTGTTTTCTAAAGGTAGACAAATCATGGACAGGATGTCTTGGGATCTAAATATCTTCTTTTCAGACGCGGCTTGTGCCGGTAGGGCATCCACATCCGGGATGCAGACTACCTGCTTTGTCTTAATCTGGCGACTCCACCACGAAAGATCATGGGGATTGAGACGCTCTATCAGCTCTTGGTTTGCGCGAATACCTTCCCTGCACCACTCCTGAACACTCTTCATCGTCTGTCTTTTTTGCTCCAGAGCGATGAGATAGCATCTATCGACCTCAAAGAATTCGGCAACGCTGCGCAGCAAATTGGTGATCTTAGCTTCAAGGTTTTTGGCATCCACAGAAATTAGATCTGAAGACAAATCTGCGATCATGGTTTGGAAGCGGCTTTGGTAATCCAATTCCTGATCAGCTGCTTTCTTAAGACTGATGTCTCGGCAAAGCTCCAAAACTCCAACGAAGTTCTCATCATTGTCGTATATACCACTAAAGGTTGATTCCGTCCAGATCTCTCGTTTATCTTTATGAATTCGGCATAACTCTATCGTCTTGGTCGGAATAGTTCTTTTCTCAAAGAGAGCAAGCTGGATCTCTTCCCAGAGGACTTTTAAGCTGCGCTGAGAATCTTTGGTGAGGTATCTCTCAGCCCTTTCGTGAATCAGCTCATCAGCAGTGATGCCCAGAAGCTTCTGGGTGGATGGGCTGGCATAAGTGTAGTTGCCCTCTTTGTCATATGTCCAGATCACGTCATGAGCATTATCTGCCAAGAGACGATGCCGCTCTTCACTCGCTATCAGAAGCATCTCTTGCTGCTTACTATGAGTGATGTCCTCCACGATTTCCAGGACTGAATCAACCCTTCCCGACTCATCCTTGATCGGCACTGTCTCAATGCTAAAATACCTATCCTTATCAAGCGGGATAAGACGCTCAACCCGGTGAATCTTTTCATCTTTAAAGGTCATTATGGCAGGGCAATCAGGGCATGTGTCCGTCTGATAGACTCCTTTGAAAGCTGCGAAGCACATCTGTTTGGATCCCTGTCGATAGTCCACAAACCATTCCTCCATTTGTCGATTTGCATTTAAGACCCTCATATCGCGATCAATGATGGATATGCCGATGTTTAGGTTCTCTGTTAGAAGTCGGTTTTCCTCATACAATTGGCGAAATTGCTCTCTACTTGCAGCGATGGTTTGATTTTTTTTCTCTAAGTTTGCGGTTTAAGCGAGTCACATATAGCAGAAGCATGATCAAGCCGGCCAAAGCCAAAACAAAGGTCAGAAGCCATATCCGATATCTGAAGTATAGTTCCCGGAGAATCTGCTTGTAATAGTTATCATACGGGCTTACGTTTAGAGCCTTAAGGCACTCCTCAACGCTTAAGTAACTGCTTGGAATACTAAATCTAAGGGGATCAGCGTATCTTTGGCTGAATACATCTGAAGGGATGTTGATCAGAGCCGTGGCATACTCAATGGCGACCTGATCCCCCACATGGGGCATGCGTGATAAAGCCCAAGCCGGATATATCTCTCCGGAATGCATGAATGGATATTGCTCAGTCGGAGCGCGATAATTCAAAACCCTAAAGTTATTGTATTCAAGAGCTCCAAGCTCATCCAGTCTTGTAAGAGTGCCGGCGCGTACAATCCCGATGTCTGCAAGACCGTTTTGAACGGCGAATATCACCCCGTCATGGCTGCCCATAAAGTCCAAACTCTCAAAGTCCTCTGGGTCTATGCCAATATCGTGAAATTCTTTCAGTGCTGCTAGCCATCCTCCGAATGAGTTCTCTGACACGGCAGCTATGCGTTTCCCTCGCGCATGGTAGATTGTATGAATATCCCCGTTATCCTGTTGAGTGATGATTAGGGTGCTCATAAGGCTAAAATTGACATCATTATGCCTACTAACTTGAGTTAGGATCGGAGTTAGGTTATAGCGGGCACCCATATCGACCGTGAGCGTGGGATTTGCGAATAAAAAGTCTATTCTGTTTGATTTGACAGCATCTTCAACGCCGCTAAATGGCAATGCTATGATCTCAGTGTTGTGATGATCAATGATCTGATTCAGATATTCGGCGACAGGTTGCCAGCGATAATTGACTATGCTAATCCCTTGGTCAGACAGCACACCAATGCGGACATCCTCCATATGCTCAGTATAGCCAAAGCCGGAGCATACAAAAAGCATCATTAGTAGTGAAAGCATCGTCTTCAAATGTCTTCCTCGTGACCTGGTCATATATAGCATGAACACCTCAGCACATCAATTTCTCGTAAAGGCTTATTCAAAGATAATCCACTAAACAATGTCGTCAAGATAATATCGTATCTCTCGTTATTTTGTAAGCCGGAATTCGGCGCGGATAAAAGAGCTTGACAATAAAAGCCTAGATTTGCATCTTAGCAGTACTGAATACATCAAGTGAGGTAGAATAGATGAAACTCTTATATGTAGATGTTCCTTTTGAGGGATTGCGTGGTGGCGACAAAAATCGAAGTAAGGCAATCTGGAAGAATCTGTCAGAGGATTTTGAGGCTGATCTTCTTTTGATCAAGGGTCCCGAGTATGCCTCAAAGGCTATTGAGCCACATCACGGGTTTCGCAAGCTATATACGCTTGGTCGACAAGAAGCTCTACCCCATCAGGCGAAAGCCATTTATCGCTTCCATCCCAATCAGATCGATAAGTTTCGCAATCTGTTGATCCATGAGCAGTATGAAGTTGTAGTCTTTAGATTTATGAGCACCTTTGTACTTGCACAGACTGTTGCACGCATTCTGCCTGATTGCAAGATTGCCATTGATGTCGACATGCTGTATTCGAGAGTGGCAGAGATCTCTTGGCACCAAGATCATGACATTAAAAACCGCAACAAGTTGTTGGAGATGATCAAGCTTAAGCAGTTTGAGAAAAGAGCCTTTAGTCATGACTTCTGGTTTTTCTTCACTAATCAGATTGAGCGTGACATGGCGGTGGCAGACTATAACCTAGATCCGGAGAAAGCTCGCAACTTCCCCAATCTGATGCCGATGGATGAGCCAAAAGAATACCCTCAACCCAGCAGGAGCTACATTCTGTATTTTGGCAGCATGGATTCTCTGGCAAACCGTGACGCGCTCGATTATCTTGCCAAAGAGATCTATCCTCAGATCCGCGAACAGCTGCGCAATAGAGGAGTCCAGCTTCGCGTAGCAGGGACGAATGTCCCCGATGACTTCTATCAATACCAGGATGATTGTCTCAAGATCGTCGGGCAGGTAGATGATATGCAGGAGATCATCGCGGGTTCGGAATTTGTGATCCTACCGATCCGAATTGCATCCGGTACGCGCACGAGGATCCTAGAGGCCGCGCAGATGCGCACCGCCGTGTTGACCACAAGCGTCGGCACTGAAGGATTTAGCTTTGGTCCCAAAGAGATTGTGATCAGGGAGAACGCCGAGGAGCTCGGTCATGCGATGCTCGAGATGCTTGAAGACAAAGAGGGCACGATCGCTCTGGGCAAGAATCTCTATCACGCAGCCCGCGCCAGATATTCTGAGAAAGTTCTCGCAGATCGCTTTATCAAGAGTCTGAAGTCCCCCTTGATCGGTGTCAAGCCCAAAAAGCTCAAGATCGCCATGATTACTAATAGGTTTCACCCGGAAGTCGGACCGGCTGAGACAAACATCTATTACCAAGCAAGGCTTCTTGCTGAGACCAACGAAGTAACCGTGTTTAGCCCGAAAAGGATGAAGTTCCCCGCCCTTGAACGTGTAGCGGGCTTTAGGCATCGACGTTTATATGACTTGATGAACAATCCCAAAGAATACCCAAATCTCAAAGAGGCAACCTTTTGCCCGACCTTGCTTTGGTATCTCTTGATGGGAGACTACGATGTCATCCAGGCCTTTCCCGGCATCAATCTGAACAGCTTCATGGCTTTCATAGCAGCCAAAATCACTAAGAAGCCATTTGTCCAATGCTTCTTTGACTTCATGGATTATGCCCATCATCTGAAGACACATGGCAAGATCGAGAAGGATGTTCTGCGCAAAAAGCCTCTTAAGTGGTATCAGAAATATGTCCTAAAAAACCTAGACTACGCTTTCTCTACTTCTGAGCGTGAGATTGACTATATCCGAGGATACAACCATAGAGTTGCCTATTCTCCTTTGCCCGTTCTCACTGCCGAGTTTGAGATTCCTGTCGAGAAGCCGCCCTTGATGCGCACATGGCCTGAGGACAGCTTCACCTTCCTATGCTTGGGAAGAATATCCAAAATCAAAGGTCAGGACATCGCTATGCAAGCTTTTTGCAAAGTTGCATCACAGATGCCTCAGGCTAAACTCGTGTTTGTCGGCAAATCTGATTCTGAGCCTGAGTACCTTGAAAGCATCAAGATGATGATGCTCAAAGCCGGAGTTGCTGACAAAGTGCATTTCTCCGGGAAAGTGGAGCGCAGCGAAGCTATCGCGTGGCTCAGACACTCGGACATCAACCTCATCCCGGTTCGCTTCATGAATTCCGGTGCCGTGGTCTTGGAAAGCTGGATCAGCGAAACTCCCGTGCTTCAGAGTGATGTGGCGGATCCGAATCTCGTAGTAGATGGCGAAAATGGCTATCTGTTTGAAAACGAGAATGTGGACGAATGTGCAGAAAAGATGCTCTTTGCTTATATGCACAAAGAGAAGCTCTCTGAGATGGCAAGCCGAGGCAAGAAGCTGGTCAAAGAAAGGTATTCATACGAATTTCTGATCCAGCTTTATCAAAGCACCTATCAGCGTCTTATGAGCAGATAATCCCGAAGCTATAGCAAAAGCCCGTGGATATAATCACGGGCTTTTTCATCGTTAATCGTTTGCTACTCGTATCTGAGAGCATCAATAAGGTTTTGATTAGCTGCTTTTCTGGCGGGATACCAACCGAAGAATATGCCGATTCCCATAGAAAAACCTACTGATAAAAGCACGGACCACATAGTCACGGCTATGCTCCAATTCATAGCGTTGCCGACAATTCTAGCGGCGGCTACTCCCAGAGCAATGCCGAGTAAGCCACCGATAAAGCTGATTGATACAGCTTCGGTGATAAACTGCAACAAGACGTCTCGTTTCCCGGCTCCCACGGCTCGACGTATCCCGATCTCTTTGACACGTTCAGTGACAGACACTAGCATGATGTTCATGATCCCGATTCCGCCCACCAGGAGCGAGATGCCGGCGATGGACGCAAGCAGAATGGTCATAGTGTCGGACACACTGCTGGCTGTCTCAGCCAATTCTGTCTGAGAGCTCACGATAAATTCTTCCGCGGTAGTCCCACGGTGTCTTGTCTGCAAAAGAGCAAGAATATCTTGTTGGAGAATGTGAATATAGTCCCTGCTATGAGCCGACACAATGATGCTCATCACGCGCCAATGTCTGCCGAGCAAGCGCTGATAAACTGTCGTATATGGCGCGATGACGATATCATCTTGGTCTCTTCCCATGACATTCTGGCCTTTGGGTGTCAAGACGCCGCGCACTACAAAGGGAATGTTGCGGATTCTCATGATCTTGCCGATTGGATCGGTATCCGGAAACAGATTATCTGCGACAGTCTTGCCGATCACACAGACTTTAGCGCCGTTTTCCACATCTGAGCCATAGAACAGCTCTCCATGGCTGATATCCATTTCTCGGATAAAGAAGTAATCCGAATCCACTCCCATGATACTTCCGCGCCAGTTGTTTCCTTCAAACTTGAGTTGTCCCCAGCTGTTGTAGACCGGAGAGGCGTATAGGACTCCATCTAGCTCGTCTTTCATGGCTTGAACGTCATCCACCGTTAGGAGATTCCCATCTCCGGCTGCCTGACGCACATTGCCGCGATTGAAGTTTGAATAAACCATCACCACATTGGTTCCCATCGAGTTCACTTGATCTTCCACGATCTGCTTTGCGCCTTGGCCGATTGCCAACATTGTGATCACTGCTGCAACGCCTATGATGATTCCGAGCATTGTGAGGAATGTCCGAGTCTTATTGCGCATAAGTGATCTCAGCGCGATTCTTAGGATTCCCAATACTGACATTATTCGTCCTCCTCCTCGGAGATTCGCGGCAGATTGATGAGATCCGTTTTGGCGTCTTTGGGGCTGAGGTTTTTCTTGTCTCGGATCACTTTGCCATCTCTGAATGTTATGTGCCGATGGGCATATTGGGCAATCTCGGGTTCATGAGTGACCATGATCACTGTTTTCCCTTGCGCATGCAGTTCCTGCAAGACAGCCATCACCTCGATGCTTGTGCGCGTATCCAAGTTACCGGTGGGTTCATCGGCGAGGATGAAAGAGGGATTGTTCACGATAGCTCGAGCTATTGCAACACGCTGCTGTTGCCCGCCGGAAAGCTGATTTGGAAAGTGCTTAGCTCGATCTTCTATGCCGACAACCTTTAGCGCATCCATGGCTCGCTGATGACGGTCATGAAGACTACATTTTTGGCAATAGAGTAGAGGCAATTCCACATTCTCTATGGCTGTCGTTCGAGGCAACAGATAAAAGCTCTGAAACACGTAGCCGATCTTTTGATTGCGGATTTGAGTGAGTTTGTCGTCTTCCATATCATGAACGGCTATCCCATCCAAGATATATTCTCCGGAGCTTGCATGATCCAGACAACCGAGAAGATTCATGAAAGTGGTCTTTCCGCTGCCGCTTGCACCCATGATAGCGATAAAATCTCCTTTGGCTACATCCAGAGAAACGTGACGCAGAGCATGCACCTTGATGTCTCCCATCTCATATACTTTGCTTATTGCCTTGGTGGTCAGGAGTGTATCACTCATCAGAACATTCTCATAGTTGGGCTGCCTGAGGCAGCTTGTTTGGGATCCTTGTAGATGACTCCGGTGACCAAAACGTCATCTTCTTCCAAGCCCTCGATTAGCTCGACAAAGGCTCCGTCGGACACGCCAACGCGAATTGCTTTGGCTGTGGGAGTTCCACCGCGCAGTACCCAAACCACAGCGATTCTTCCGGGATTTGCGGCAGCTCTGGATTCTTGATTCATGCCTCTGCCTCTTGACCCGGTGGCTTCAGGATCTGCGGGATTGGCAGATGCCATCAGCTCTTGCATGGCATTGCGGCTTGCGTTGAGAATATCATCATCCCATTTTAAACCAAAGAGTTCCCAAACTTCTTTGCTGGGGCGAAAGCGGGTGGCTGCTTCAGGGACGCGTAGGACGTTTTCTCGGGCATTGATGATGAAGGTCACATTGGTGGTCATGCCTGGGAGCAGTTTGCCATCCGGATTGTTTGCATCGATGATGACGTCATAGGTCACGACGTTTGATTCTGTTCGGGGATTTAGGCGAACCTGCTGCACTGTGCCAAAGAATCTCTCTGACGGATAGGCATCGACAGTAAATTCAACCGGGAGATCCAGCTTAATCTTGCCAATATCAGCTTCATCGACTCCGGCTGTAATTTGCATCTTATCCAAGTTGTTTGCGATTATAAACAGAGTTGGAGAATTTAGGCTGGCGGCGACTGTCTGTCCCTCATCCACTGCTCTGGAGACTATCACTCCATCAATGGGACTGGTGATGTGAGCATTTGCAAGGTTTTTCTCAGCTCGTTGCAGACTCAGCCGTGAGTTTGCCACGTTTTGTCTGGCAGTTTCCAAGCGAAAACGAGCCTTTGTCACGTCATACTCCGGTGTCATGTCCTGCTCATGTAACTCGACTAAGAGATCATAATCCAATTCAGCTTCCTGCATGGACGTGATTGTCTTGTTTAGGTCTCCTCTTGCTGCCTCAAGAGCAGTTGCCAAGATCTCCGTATCCAGCTTTGCAAGGAGCTCTCCTCGCCTGACTGTATCGTTGTAGTCCTTATACAGCTCTTCGATTTTCCCGCTGACTTCGGTTCCAACATTTACCAAGACATACGGGTTCAGGGCACCCGTGGATGTCACCACTTCGCGCACTGTTCCCATGGCGGGATTCATGGTTCTCCACTCGGGAGCATATTTGGCTTTTCTATAATTGTTCCAGATGATGATTGCTGCCGTAATGACAAGCAGGATTACAATGTACTTAATATACTTTTTCATTAGTTACCATTTTCCTAGTATGCTTTTTGAGAGGAGGAAGTTGATCTCTTCTTGAGTCTGAATGATCTGATATAGGTTTGAATTGTATTCAATATCCGCTTCGATATAGTCAGTTCGACTCCGATCCAGCTCCAAAAGCTGGATCAAGCCCAAACGATAGCGTTCTTCAGCGATCTGGATCTGCTCTTGGGCTTGCTGCAAGCGTTCACCATAAAGCTCATCCAAACGCAAGTGATACTCATACTTTTTTGCCAGATTGTCATAATCCCTGCTGTTTTGATCTTCCCTATCGGCAAGATTTAAGAGAGCCATGTCTTTGTTGATCTTCGTGCGAGTGGCAGATTCTTTGTTTGTAAAGACGTTCCACAATGAATATGAAAGATTCAGATTCACTCCATGGACACTGCTGTATTGATCAAAATCAAAATCCGCGCCACGCACCTGGCGAGAATAGCTATAACCCAAGCTCACCGAGGGAAAGTGATCCAGAAAAGATCTGGTGAGATTGATGTCGTGCCGCTTGATCTCCTGCTCTAGGAGCTTGATCTGCAAGATGCCATCAGTGCTATACTCGGGAATATCTTTATATATATCGATATCCAGATCTGCCAAAGGATAGCCCATATCTTCCATCTGCACCATTGCAAAGAGATTGGCACGCGCATTATCAATGGTGTTTTCCAGCTGGATCAGGCTGATGCGAGAGTTCATTACAGCGATCTCGCTTTGTTTGACCTCAAAGGGAGTGGCCTTGCCCAATCTCTGCATCACTTGGCTTTGCTCCCAGACCCGAGTCTGGATGGCAAGATTCTCTTCCATAGCACTTTTACGCTTGGTTGCCGAGAGAGCGGAGACATATGCCTGAAACACTTGATACGCATAGGAGGAATAGCCTTGTTTTAAGACCAGATCAGCTGTCTGACGATCCAGCTTGGAAAAGCGGTAGTTAAAATATGCAGGATCATTCAGGCTGATTGTCTTGCTGATTTCAAATCCGGCAGAGCTTGTGGTAGCATTTGAGCTGGATACGGGATCCAGATCATGATGCATGCCCGCTGTCAGATTTGCATTTGGCATCAGATTCCACTTTGCGGAGCGTAGACTACTATGGCTGGACGCATTGCTGAGCTCTTCTTTTTGGATCTGAAAGCTATTTTCCATCCCATAATCAATGAGTTGATCCAAGGTATAAACGTTTGCTGCCAATACGATAGGCAGCAGTAAGGCTAAAATCAAACAGTATTTCATGTTCCCTCTTTATTCAAGATTTGATTCAATTACTTTCCCATGATACCGCACAGTACCATGATTCCTGCACTTTTTATGCTTCATACACGATAAAATCTTCAATTAGTGCAAAAGATATGAATGCAGGATATTTTGCAAGGAAAATCCTTGCCCAGATTTGCCTGTCTATAAAATTGGCTCCACTAGATAAATCAATAATATCAAAAGGAGAATAAAATGGCTTACAACCTTAGAAACAGACACTTCCTCACACTCATGGATTTTAGTCCGAAAGAAGTAAAATTCCTCCTAGATCTCTCAATGGATCTTAAGAAGGCAAAATACGCCGGAACAGAGCAACAGAAACTCAAAGGGAAGAACATCGCCCTTATCTTCGAAAAAGCCAGTACCAGAACTCGTTGTGCTTTTGAAGTAGCAGCCCTCGATCAGGGTGCTCACGTCACATACCTTGGTCCCACCGGCAGCCAAATGGGCAAAAAAGAATCAATCGCGGACACCGCAAGAGTCCTTGGCAGAATGTATGATGGCATAGAATACCGCGGCTTTGGTCAAGAAGTGGTAGAAGAACTCGCCGAATACGCCGGAGTCCCGGTCTGGAACGGACTTACCGATCAAGATCACCCCACTCAGGTTTTGGCTGATTTCCTCACCGCTATGGAACATCTGAACAAGCCCTGCAGCGATATGGTCTTCGTATATGCAGGCGACGGACGCAACAATGTCGCAAACGCTCTGATGATCGGAGCTGCCAAGACCGGAATGGACTTTCGCATTGTAGCACCCAAGTCCCTTTTTCCCGAAGCTGAGCTTCTGCAGAAATGCCAAGATGTAGCCAAAGAAACCGGTGCTAAAATTACTATCACAGACGATATCGCTGCCGGCGTAAAAGACGCTGACGTGATCTACACAGACGTGTGGGTTTCCATGGGAGAACCGGACAACGTTTGGGAAGAACGCATTAAATTGCTCCTGCCCTATCAGGTGAACAAAGACATGATGTCCAAAACAGGTAAGACCGGCACTCTTTTCATGCACTGTCTGCCCGCATTCCATGATCTTAAGACCACTATCGGAAAAGAAATTCATGAGAAATTTGGATTAACTGCCATGGAAGTATCCGACGATGTCTTCGAAGGTCCAAATTCAGTGGTTTTTGACGAAGCCGAAAACCGCATGCATACCATCAAAGCAGTCATGGTCGCAACCCTCGGTCAATAAATCATACAAATGCACATAGAAAGAAGCCCCCGTCAAGGGGGCTTTTTTTGCATACTATCAATTGGAATCACAAATCTAGGGGTGGCTTGTAGCCTCCTATTCGGGCAGGAGGCCAAAAATATATATCAACCTTCAGAACCTTCTAAACAATATCTGTGAAAATTTGTGTGAATCTGTGGACTGACTATAGATTCCGGATAAGCCTCACTCCGTGCGACTTTCCGGAATGACTAGTGTGGGCTGGTGGGTAGTTTCTATAGATTCCGGATACACTCCTTAGCCCCACAAAACTGCTGCGCAATTTTGCGGGGACCCCGAATCGCTTCGCATCGCGTTCCGGAATGACTGGTTTTGGGTTTATGGTAATAAGGCAGATACGGGCGCAGCGACACTTTAATTGTACAACGTAAATCGAACATTGTGCATTCGATTTGCGTAACGACCCCTTAAGTATCCATCCTCAATTCTCAATTCGATTAACCGCGAAGTGGCCGCCAACTACGAACAAATAACTCTCTAAGTCCTTATTTTCTTACCGCTTGCACGCTCGACCGGTGAGCGAGAGGTGAGCTAGGGATATGGAAGCCTGCAAAATAGTGACTTACAGACTTCATTCTATGGGAGAATCCTTCTCCGGACTGATTGCTCCCACCGGGCAACCGCGAAAGATTTCCGGCTGTTCGCCGGCGCATGTACCGCAATTGATACAGAGATCAGGATCAATATACGCTTTACCATCTGCCATACTGATCGCGTCTGCGGGGCAAACCCTTGGGCATAGATTGCATGATATGCAAGCCTCAGTATCCACCACATAGTGACTAAACGAGACATCATCTTCAGGATCATCCTCATCTTGTTTGACGAGGATCTCTTTTGTCTGGGGATATGCTTCGGGTACTGACTGAGTGATATTTGCCTTTAGCTCGATCGTGCCATTGGAGCTTTGAATCTCCTCGGCGCTTTCTTGGCTATCGGGATCATGCTCAAAGAACCCATCTTTGTCATCTGCGCTATCTGCATTTTGATTGACTATGGACAAGGGATCGACACAGCGGCGGCATCCTATGCATTTGTCTGCATCAATCACAGCCTTGCCATTTTGCATTGATATTGCATCCACCGGACAGACGGTGACGCTTTCTCGTTTTGAGAAGATCCCTCTTGCTGCCAAGAACTGCATTCCGGCAATTAGTGCCAGTAACACGACGATGAGGATAATGCTGATTTGCTTCATGGATTTCTCTTCTTTGTGATGGTGCCCGGTTTGGGGCAATTTTGAGTGCATCTAAGGCAATGAATACAATCCGGCGACTGCACATATTCATTTTCCAAGATATCAAGATTCATAGGACAGTCCCGATTGCAGATTCCGCAATCTATACAGCGCTCAAGATTCCGATGGATCTTCTTCCTAGAGATCCCAAGAAGCTCACCAAGTTTCTGCGCGAGGTTCAATAGCGCTGCATAAGGGCATATGTACCTACACCATAGGCGATTTACAAAAAAGCCGGCAATTGGGATGAGCAAGATAGATATCACAAGCCCAAGTCCCAAACTGGGCATGCGCGAAAAACTATAGATTGGACAGAGATTTATGGATATCCACGCTAGGCCTGATACTACCAAAATAAATGTGATGCCCAGCACCCAATATTTGCCAAGGATTAGCTTGCGTTCATACATCAAAGGAATCTGTTTCCGTGCTTTCTTGCCACGTAGCGCAAACACAGCATCTTGGATCGTGCCAAGAGGACAGATGTAACCGCAGAATATTCTGCCCCAAAACATGGATATCAGCATGAAAAGGATGCCCAAAAGAATTCCAAGACTTGCAATACCCAGAGAAAGAGACAGAAGATTTCCCTTTAGAGCGCCAAAGCAGATGAGCGCATATGGACATGCATTGTGAATGGCTTTTTGACCACCGATAACGACCATGGCCATGATTCCCGACGCGACAAAAAGAAATAGGGCTTGAATAAGATTTCGTTGTTTCAATTTGCATCTCGTTTTAGCAGAGCAAGGCGATCGGAACGGCGCAAGGGATCAATCTCTGCCGCGCTTTGCTTTTCATATCTAGGACGGATCACTTTGCGGAAGACTCCGAGCTGAATATGATCAGGATCTTTTGCAAGCTTTCGGGCATGGTCTTCTTCGGCAGGGATCTCCTCAAAGATCCGGCACTTGTCGTTGTAAAGAGAATAGGTATTGTGATAGCTGACGCATGGTTGCAATACCTCCACGAAGGAAAATCCTTTGTGCTGAATAGCTTGATAGATCATCTCGGTGAGATGTGGGATCTTGGCTGAGTATGAGCGGGCCACAAAGCTGGCTCCCGCCTCCATCATGAGAGTGATCGGAGTAAAGGGCATTTCCACGTTTCCCTTCGGAGTGGAAAGTCCTCTGTATCCGAGATCGGACAAAGGCGAAGCTTGTCCGGTCGTGAGACCATAATTCCCATTATTGTGTAGGATCAAGGTGAGATCAATATTTCGCTTGGCCGCAAACAGGGTATGCTCCAGTCCTTCGCCCAAGCTGTCCCCATCTCCGCCGAAAGTGATGACTCTAAGATTGGGATTCGCCAGCTTGATGCCGGAAGCAGTCGCCAATGCTCTGCCGTGTAGGCCGTAAAATCCGGAGATATCCAGATAGTCAAAGATCTTTCCGTGGCATCCGATACCTGAACTCATAACAATATCTGCAAGTGGACATCCCTGCTCTACTATCCTCTTGATGGCGGTCTTGACAGCTCCAAAAATCCCGAAATTTCCACAACCTGTGCACCAGGTGTTTTCTTTTTTCGAGGTCAGATTACGCATTTTCAGCCTCCTTGATGGCATTTGCCAGCATAAGGGAGGAGAAATGCCTGCCATCATAACGAAGGATGCTCTTTTTGACCTTAACATCCAGCTTCTCCTTGAGCAAGCGCGCAAACTGAGCTTGGGAAGAATGCTCCACAATGATCACTTCAGTTCCTTGATAACTGATGAGCTCGGCTTGTGGAAAGGGCTCCAAGAAAATGGGTACTACAAGCTGGAAATCATGATACTTCAGAGCTTCACGCAACTCCAAGGCAGTGGAGCCATAGGCAAAGACTACGCTCTTACCGGATCCGTATATGGCTACTCTTTGATATTTTTTGCTGGCTTCTTCGATTGCTTTCAGTTTGCGGTTTCTTTTGTCTTTCATCTTGATAATATCTTCCGCACTATCGGTTCTAACACCACTTTGAAGATGTTCGTTGCTATTGTATTTAATCACAGCATCCTCATCGGCGCTATTTGAGCCGGGAAAAGCCAGGGGCGAGACTCCGCTTTCGGTGATGAGATATCGCTGATAACCGACATCCGCCTTCTGAGGAATTGGAATCTCAGAGATAGCATCCGGAAGAGGGAGATTGATGCTCATCGAGCTTTCACTAAGATGTTTCTCCGTGAGCAATATCACCGGGCTTTGAGTTTCCCATGCCAGATCCATCAGCTCTAGTGCAAGTGTAAACGCTCTTTCAAAGGAATCCGGAGACGCTACTACTTTAGCGAATTCTCCATGTCCTTGATTGAGAGCAAAATACAAATCTTCTTGAGCAGTATAAGTAGAGACGCCTGTAGCGGGACCCGGACGCGAGGATAGCACGCAAAATAGAGGTGCTTCCACCATGCCAGCCAAGGAATAAGCCTCTTGCATGAGAGCAAAGCCTCCTCCTGAGCTGCCTACACCGCTGCGCTTGCCCGCAAAGGCAGCACCGAGCGCCATATTGATCGCTGCTAGCTCACTTTCGGCATGGATGGCGCGAACGCCATGGCTATCTCTAAGCTTGGCAAGATGGTGCAAAACTGAAGATGCGGGAGTCATCGGATAGCTGAAATATAGATCCAAGCCGCCCAGCCATGCGCCAAGAGCAATCAATTGATTGCCTGTATAGCATTTCCCGGGCTTTTGCTGAAGCTTTTCAAGCTCGAAGTGAAGACTATACTCCTGTTTTATAACGAGGTCGTAAATCTCAGAAGCAAATGAGCAGTTCTCTTCTTTATGGCGTTTAAATGAGGACCGGATGACGGATTCCATGCCGTCTTTCGGGATTCCATGGTGGGCACAAAAGATCGCAATCGCCGATAGAGAGGCATTCCCCCCATCGGGATAGTGCTTTTTCACGAGGTTTTTGAGGGGCAGAGCAATCAAGCGATCATCTGAGTGATCCTCAGTATCACAGTAGTGTAGGGCGTTATCTGCCATGTCCTCCATGTGGCGATCTACACTTCGGCTATCGAAACTAATCAAGAGATCAGCTTTGTGATAGCTATTGTAGATCACATCAGAGCATATGCTTACAACGCTAAAATTGTGACCGCCCTTGATAAGCGACTGATAATCGTCGGTCTGAAACACGTATTGACCATGCTGAACTGCAAGATCAGCTATAACTTGAGCTGCCTTTTTGACTCCCTCTCCGGCTTTACCACCGATGAGGCAGGTAAATACTTTTGCCATCAAAAACCCAGCTCAGTTTGGAAATCAATCTGCGTCGAAGCTGCATCAAGCTGATTAAGATGCGAACCGATATCATAAGCCAGGCGGGATCTGACCCTCCTCAGCAGCTCGCGCGTTTCTGGCACTTTGTCGTAGATCTCAGCGTAGTAAACAGCCAGATCCGCAAAGTGCATTTCATTGGGATAGGAAAGCAGTCCCTTCTCGATAAAGGGAATACTGTCGTCGGTATGGTTATCAATCAAATATGCCAAGACATAGCTGATGTAGATGCGCCAGCCGTCTCTATGTTTGAAGATTACATTATCGATAAAATCATTTAGCTTGTCCCAATCTTTGTTCCCACTGTAGAAAGTGGTGTAGAACTCTGTGAGTTTGATCTCGTCATCGATGAAGATTCTGCCTCTTTCGATGTAGGAACTTGCCCTCTCATAGTCACCCATCTCGGCAAAGTAATTTGCCGCGCGTACAAATCCGGAGCCATAGTTTAGGACAAGTCGCACCATGTTGTCGTCTTTGAAGACCCTGTCGTCATCAATTGAGCGGTATTCGTAGATCTCGTCGATGTTCATCAGGAGTCTGTCAATATCCATCAGATCGTCTCCCGGGACGGACACCACTCTGGCCACCATGCCCTCATTTCTGGTATGATCCTCAAATCCGACAAAGTTTTCGCAGGTGACCGCGAAGTAGATTGGGCGATGGCCATAATTATCTTTGATGATCTGCATTACGGCAAGATCTGATACTCTATAGAAGGGCTCGTTGGGGCGCCAAGCAGGAGTGGGATCCAGCCGCATAGTAAATCCATCAGCAGCTTCTGTGCCGGGGACTACCAGGTTTTGCTGGAGCCTAGTGATCGTGAGATTGTCAATGAGATCATCCGGATAACTAAATAGAATACCTTCTTTGTCGCGGATCTGCCTGATATACCAGGGAGTATTGAGCAGGGATAGATTCGCAACAGACACATCCTTGCGGATCCCTTTGAGATATATGTTCTTATAATCAAGGGCATATTGCATCGCATCTTGGGCTTCCTTGGAAGGAGCTACATCTTTTGCGGGATGGAGATGCTCTTTGGCAAATGGATCATAGACAGCTTGAGCATACCACAAGGGGAAGGTGTCATTGTCACCATTTGTGAAGATGATGGCATTTTCTTCTATAGAATTTAAGAAATTCACGCCATAATCCAAAGCTATAAACTCATTTGAGCGGTCGTGAGGATGATATTGGCTAATCATGTTGCCAATCGGCAAAAGCAGCATTACTGCGGCGAGGCCATATTGAACGGTCTTGTTCTTGAAGATGTTTATTACGCCCAATGCGCCTATCCCCAACCAGATAGCCCACATGTTGTAAGCCGTTACAAAGAAATAATCACGATCCCTTACTTCCGCATTTGAAAGATTCATCACAAAGATCATAACGATCGTGGTGAGAATGATGATGCTGAGAAAATAGTTGAAGCTGTGTTTATTGCGCAAGCGTTGGAAGTATGCTCCACCAAGGCCTAAGACCATAATGAAGAAATTTCCCAGAGCATGGCTGGAATCCACCAATGGAGCCAGAAGTCCGCGTGGGAACCATTGCATGTCTACATAGCGCAGGAAATGATAGTTTAGCTGCTCTGAGAAGAAACTCGCGCGGCGAATCATGAAGTTAGTGTTGCCATATTGTTTTCTGAGCACATAATCCCAAAACATTCTGAGAGTGCTGGGATGACCTTCATTAATAAAGGGGCGATCTGAGGCGCGAATCATGAGGTATATATGGCTGGAAAGCCCGATTAACACAAGGGCTATGCTCATATACCAGAACTTCTTGCCAAAGACATGACGGAGCTCATAGGCAAGGATGATGACGGTGATGAGCGCAAATGCCCATTTGTCAAATTCATCAATTCCCATGGAATCCCCGATGGCACCAAAGATGAAGTATCCCGCCAAAACTGCAGCGGTGTATCCGATGACCTTGGGCCAGAAGGAAGACTGTTTCACGCCATTATGGAGCATCGGATATGCCACGATGAAAAGCACAGCCGGTGCTATCTGCAGGGCAGTTTGATGGACGCCAAAGCCCAGGAAAAAGAGGTATACTATGAAGAGAAGGAGGTTTTGGTGATTGTAGTCTCTGCTTTTTTCCACCCAGAGCAGGGTAAGCCAAAGAATGAGATTTACAAAGAAGACTAAGCCAGAATAGACTTCCGCTTCGATGGCATTCATCCAAAATGTGAAAGAAAACGCAGTGTAAAGAGCAGCGACAGTCCCGGCAAACATTGCTTCCCAAGCTTTGACTTTCAGCATGCTAACCAGCTTGACGGTGAAAAGATAGGTAAACATTACTGCAAAAGCTGACACCAATACCGAAATGAAAGCGGCAAGAATGCCATGGGGCACCGCCCACCCAAAGAGCGCGATGAATGCTCTTCCAAAGACGATATAAAATGGGTTTCCGGGAGGATGTGGCACGCCCAAGATGCTGATACATGTGGCATATTCCCCGCTATCCCAAAAGCTCATGGTCCGAGCTTGAGTGGATATATAAATGGCAATAGTCACGGCAAAAATGATCCAAGCAAGTATCCGATTTTGCAGATCCGGCACTATCGCTTGAGGCCGCAAGATGGCGTCATCAAATCTCTTTACTACAGGTTCAGGCTTCTTGTATTCAGCCTTTTTGGTGGTGGTTAGTTTCTTTCTTATCTCAGAATGCTTGGGCATTGATACTCCTTGTCTAATCTTTCATGCCAGTCTTGGCATAGCTGGCAATGATCTGTTTTTGGGCAAAGAAAAATAGAATTAAAATCGGGACTATACTAAAAGTGGATGCAGCCATCAAAAGAGTGGTCTGCGTGGAAGCTTCTTGATTGAAATAGCTGAGTCCCACTTGCAAAACTCGAAGCTCCGGACGGTTTATCATCACCAATGGCCACATAAAGCTATTCCAACTAGAGATTAGCGAAAAAATGGAGGCTGTGGCGATAATGGGCTTTGAAAGGGGCACTACTATCCTCCAAAGCATACCAAAGGTGGAACAGCCATCTATGGAAGCAGCATCAAAGAGTTCTTTGGGAAGAGCCTTGAAGTGCTGTCTAAACAGGAAGATGGTGAAGATATTTGCCGTCCAAGGGATGATGAGCGCGTTGTAGGTGTCCAGCCAGTTTAGTTTGTCCAAGAGCACATATGAAGAAATCATATAAATGGGCTGTGGCACCATCATCATGGAAAGAAAAAGGAAGAAAAAGAAATCCCGTCCCTTAAACTCCATGCGAGCAAAAGCATATGCTGCCAAAAGCGAAGTAAAGAGTACTCCGATGAGGCTCATCACGCTCACATAGATGGTGTTTTTGAAGTAAAGCGCAAAGGGCACCTTTTGGAAGGCTTTCACGAAGTTTGAGAATTCGAAGGTTGGCTTTCGATAGACTCGCTCAACCTGTGAGCTGGGCACTTCCTTGTATTCCTCTGCGATCTCCAGATTCTCATCCAAGATATGGATGATGCTGGTTTCCTCTTTCTCCATTACCAACAGAATCCTCTCCTCAGTGCCATCATTATTCCAAACGAAGTACTCTTCTTTGGGGATGAAAAGGGTTTCCTGTTTATTAAACTCGGATTGGGTCATCAATGCCGTTGAGAGCATCCATATAAAGGGGATGACCATGGTAAGACCGAAAATGATTAGTATCAGGTAGGTGATAGTAGTTCTTAGCTTATCCATTTCTCCCCCTAGTAATTAACGTGTTTTTCCATTCTGCGCTGGAAGATAGTAAGCGCCAAGATCAAAACAAAGAGTGCCAGAGCTACAGCTGATGCATAGCCCATCTCAAGCACGTCAAAACCTTTCTCGTATATATAGTAAACGATGAGCTTGGTGGTATTTAGCGGACCGCCTTTGTCGGTCATCAGATAGATCTGCGAGAAAGTCTGAAAGCTGGTAATAGTAGTCATAATAAGTACATAAAAGGTGGTCGGCGAGATGAGTGGAACAGTAATGTTCCAAAACTGTCTGCCTTTGCTGGCACCATCAATCTCGGCAGCTTCATAGTATACCTTGGATATGTTTTGTAGGCCGGCTAAGTAGATGATAGTATTGTAGCCTAGGCCTTTCCAAACCGTCATGATGATGATGGCAAAAAGTGCTTGTGAGGGGCCATGAAAGAATCTTGGTAGATTCTCTATTCCAGAGCCTTCAAACATTAAGAGGAAGATTCCGCGGGACTCTGCCAGCCAGCCTTGGGGAGATATCCCTACATATCCCAAAAATGTGTTCATCAGACCGGTCTGTTCATTGAAGATCAGTTTCCAGACGATTGACACGGCCACCAAAGACGTCACAAACGGCATAAAATAGACTATCCGAAACAGACTCTTGAAGTACTTTATCCTATTTAGCAGTACTGCAAACATCAGTGAAAACACAATCGATGCCGGCACCAAGACAATCACGAGCCAGAAGGTGTTGCCCATGGATTGCCAGAAGACAGGATCCTTGAGCATAGTTTGATAGTTTTCTAGGCCAATGAAGTTTCCGGTTCCCTGGAGGGACCAATCGAAAAATGAGAGTAGGAGACTCATCACGATTGGGACCAAGCGGAAAGCTATTACGATCACCAAAGCAGGTAACAGATATAGATACGGGGAAATCTTCCATTTAGTTTTCATTTCTCACCACCATTATTTGATTGAACTGATTTTCGATATTCGCGCCAATCGATATCCAACTTTAGGCATTTCTTGTACAGATTCTCACGGGTCACATCCGCGATGGCTGCAGCTCGCTGGATATTCCCTTTGGTTTTGGACAAGAGGTTCTCGATGTATCGCCTGCTAAATATCTCTTTTGCTTCTGCCCATTTGACATTGATCAAATCCGGCATGATCTCAGGATCTTCAACCTTAAGCTCGAGGTTCTCCGGCAAGTCTTCAGGCTGAATGACTTTGTTTTCTGCCAGGATCACGGCATGTTCAATGGCATTTCTAAGCTCTCTTACATTGCCTTTCCACTCGTGGTTGAGCAGGATGGATAGCACACCCGGGGAAAGCTTCAGCTCGTTTTTGTGATATTTTTTGCAAAACTCTTGCAAGAATGAACTGGCAAGGATGCGTATATCATCCCGCCTTTCCCTGAGGGGGGGTATATGAAGAGTGATCACATTCAGACGATAGTATAGATCCTCTCGAAAAGTCCCTTGCTCTACCATGGCTTTGATATCCTTGTTTGTAGCTACGATAATCCGGGTATCCGTGGAAAGATCACTGTCTCCTCCGACTGCTCGGAAAATGCCACTTTCCAGAACCTTGAGCAGCTTCACTTGGAAAGCTAAAGAGGTCTCGGTTATCTCGTCCAAAAACAAGGTGCCACCATTTGCTTCCTGAAAGTATCCAATCTTGTCCCGATGAGCATCGGTGAAAGCTCCACGCTTATGCCCAAACAGCAGGCTCTCCAAAAGCGTCTCGGTAAGGCTGCCGCAATTGACAGAAACCATCTTGTTTTGACGTCTAGGACTGTTTCTATGGATCAATTCGGCAAAGACGCTCTTCCCCACGCCTGTTTCTCCGGTGATGAGAGCCAAGGTGTCCAATGCCGCAATCTTCTTAACCTTCTGGATCAAGCTTTGAATGGGGGTGCTGTTTCCGATGATGAGATCAGTATCGAGCTCCTTGTGCACCATCGCGCTAAGCCGTCTATTCTCTTGGATCAGCCATTGGGCTTGAAGTGTCTTTTCGACTAGGATATTGATAAGATCAAGATTTCGGATTGGCTTTTCGATGAATTCTCCGGCACCGAGCTTCATGGCTTGAACAGCAGTGCCGATGGACGCCTGTCCGCTCACGGCAATCACCGCAGTATAAGGATATTTTATGGATATCTCGCTGATCAGATCCAAGCCGTTTTCACCGGGCAAGACTAGATCCACAATCGCTACATGAAATCTGCTTGATTCCAGCTTTTGTCGGGCTTCGGTCAGACTGGTTACAGCAGTCACAGTATATGTTCCAATCAGTTGGGAACTAATCAGATCCAAGCTGTCCTGCGAGTCATCAACGATCAGTATACTGTGTTTATCTTTCATGGATCACTCCAAGCAGTTGTTTGTTTTGATTATCCCACCGGGAAATGATTGGAAAGTGCCTGTCTCCGATCAATTCACAGACCAGTTCCGCTAGGAGCTCATCAATTTGCTCCGGGGATAGCTCGAGAGAAAAAGCGAGATACAAAGCGGGATTTCCTTCATGATCGATCACTCCTGTTTTGAGCTTCATGGTCTGTGCCATTCCGCTTAGAATAAGCAAGCGGGATTCATACCACATTGCCAAATCAAGCTTTGAGATAAAAACCTGTTTGCTTTCGACTATGTTGTTAATCTCAAAAACCACTTGGTGCTTGATCGGCAGGTAGTTCTGTAGATAGTCAAGCTCAGCTTGCAGCCAGGAGCAGAGGTCAAGTTCCTCATAATATGAGAAGGATCTCTCCCAAAGCTGGCGGGAAAGATCCTTCAAGGCATCATCGATCAAGATCCCGGCATTGAAAATCTTTTGAGCTTCTTTGATCTCGGGATGGCTCTTGCTCAGCTTCTGCGAATAACCTAAGATCAGATTCATATGGTTATTGACATTGTGCATCAAGCCTTCCAAGATATAACGCGCCAGAATCTTATCACTCATAGATTACTTCTTTATCTTACGGTATTCCTTCAGGCCTTCTTTGAAGATCTTCATGGCTTTTTTAAGCTCTTCCTTGTTGAGAATATAGGCCAAGCGAAGTTCATTGCGCCCCAATCCGGGAGTGGCATAAAAGCCTTCCGCAGGAGCAGCCATGACTGTCTCATTGTCCAGATGGTATTCTGACAAAAGCCAAATCACAAAGTCTTCGGCGTCCTCAATGGGAAGTTTTGCAACTACATAAAAGGCTCCTGATGGCCTTTTGCAGATTACACCTTCTATCGATGAGATCTCCTCAAAGACGAGATCTCTGCGGGATTGATACTCAGAGACCATCTCATCAAAATAGCTATCAGGAAGATAGACGCACGCATTTGCAGCTAACTGATCCACAGTTGGCGGGCATAGACGAGCCTGAGCAAACTTCAGAGTTGCCTCCATGACTGCACGGTTTTTTGAAATCATGCAGCCGATGCGAGCTCCGCAGGCAGAATAGCGTTTTGAAACACTATCCACCATGATGGTCTGCTCTTCAAATCCGGGAAGTGAGAGTACGCTGGTGTGAGTCAAGCCATCATAGATGAACTCCCTGTATACTTCATCTGAGATAAGGTAAATGCTGTGCTCTTTGCAAAGCTCCGCGATGCGAATGAGATCTTCTCTGCTATACACCGTGCCCGTTGGATTGCCGGGATTGCATAGCATAATGGCGCGAGTCTTGTTATTGATCAGTTTCTCAAATTCTGATACATCCGGCAAAGCAAATCCGTCTTCAGCATGAGTGGTAATGGGACGAATATTGATCGATACCATTGTAGCAAAGCCATTGTAATTTGTATAAAATGGTTCCGGGACGATAATCTCATCTCCTTCATTTGCTACTACCAGCATGGCAAAAGTGATCGCTTCACTACCTGCCGTGGTGACGATGATATCCCTCTTTTCAAGCTTGATATCATGCTTGTTGTAATATCGAACCAGGCTTCCTTGATAGATATCAAGTCCCTGAGAAGGTCCATAGGCCAGCACTTTGTCTGAAAACTCATGATAGACTTGGATCATCTGCGGAGGTGTGGGAATATCCGGTTGTCCGATATTCAGATGATATACTTTGATACCCTTTGCTTTAGCGCCAATGGCGTAAGGCATCAGCTTCCGAATCGGGGAAGCTTGCACGTTTTGAGCTCTGCTTGATAGATTCATTTCCTTTTTCCTCTTAGGATTATTCTTTGTTCCCGTTATTTAGTGCATTGAAAAAAAGACAAGGAAAATCTTACACTCAGACGACACACAAGTGGCTTTGTCACTGCCTATCATGCCATTATGATCTCCATCTTTTGCATTGTTGAAAAGCATGCCAAAACAGCTGTGACTATGTCCATCATGATCATAGATCAACTATAGCAGACGTGTTCCCTTGATTGAGTTTGCGTTCACATCCAGCTTTGCAAAGAGTCCCGCTTTATATTTTGGAATGGCTGCAGCGGCGACCATCGCGGCATTGTCCATACATAGCTTGAGGCTTGGATAATATACTTGGATCTTGCAGGCACCCGCTTTCTTAAGTAGTCCACTACGCAGAGCGCTGTTTGCAGCTACTCCTCCTGCTATGAGGATTCGATCAAGCTGAAGCTCTTGAGCTTTCCTTACTGTCTTGTTTATCAGTGGGTTCACGATGGCTTCCTGGATGCTTGCGGCAATGTCGGTTTGGTGCTTGATCAAAAGATCAGGCTCTTGGCTCTTGATGTATGTTCGGATAGCTGTCTTAAGCCCGCTATAGCTGAAATTGAAGTTATCCTTTTGCGGAAGCGGATAGGGCAGCTTGATGAACTTGGGGTCACCTCCTTTTGCCAGCTTGTCGATGATGGGACCTCCCGGGAAACCCAAGCCCATGAGCTTGGCAGCTTTGTCAAAAGTCTCTCCGGCGGCATCATCTAGTGTCTTACCCACGACTTCAAAATCCCTATCAGTCTTGAAATGCACAAGCTCTGTGTGCCCTCCGGATACTACCAAAGCCAAAAAGGGCGTCTCCAGCCGCGGGTGGTCAATGTAATTCGCAAACACATGGCTTAAAAGATGATTCACAGTAATCAGCGGTTTGCCCAGCCCCCAAGCGAGGCTTTTGGCAAAGGAGAGGCCGACTATCAGAGAGCCGATGAGTCCGGGATTGATGGACACCGCTATAGCGTCTATCTGATTGAGAGTCACTCCGGCTTGACTCAAGGCCAAATCCGAAAGATGCATGATGTTCTTCATGTGCAGACGGGAAGCTAGCTCTGGCAGAACGCCTCCAAAATCTAGGTGCTCGGGCTGAGATGAGATGAGATTCGCAAGAACCTTGTAATCCGTATCTAATATCGCTACGGAAGTGTCGTCACAGGAGGATTCAAAAGCCAAAATCAAGCTCATTGGCGTTTCCTTACTCGATCAGGAGTTACGGCAATGACCTGCACGTTTTCCGGCACCACAATCATGATCGGATACAGGCCGGATTCATCGGCATTTACCATCACAGATGCAGCAATGTCGTCTTCACTGATCCTTTCCAGTATCGACGCCGGAGCTTGCAATCTGACGGCAATTCGGGAAGGGATATGGCCTGCAGGAAGGGATACATCAGTAAAGACTCTGGTTGCTTCTTGTATCCCGGATATGCTGAGTGTAACACTATCCTCCGACAAGGACACATCATCATAAGGCAGCACCAGGTTTATCTCCGCTCTTCCGGCACTGAGTATCTCCTGATCGATGGATTGAGTGAGAATCATGCTGATGTTCTGGAGTCTGGATCTGGAGCCGAAGATCGTCACAGTTTCCGGTGTGATCCGATATGTCATCTCAGAAAGTCTATTTTGGGTGTATGTGTTTGCAAAGTCAAGTCTGATGGGAACTGACTTTTGATGAAAAACATCAGCCTGGATATTTAGCAGTTCAGCGTCGCTGGGACCCAGGAAGCTCACGTTGATGTTTTCGGGCAAATCTATGATGTAGTCTTGCAAAGGTATCTGATCTGTATTGACTGAGATCATGCTGGCGTCGATCGACACAGTGGGCTTGCTGAGTATCATACGCAGTATATCCAAGCCCTTGCCGCGAACATTGAAGGAAAGCTGCTCCGGAATGTTTTCTAAAGTGATTCCCAGAGGAACATCGCGAAGAGTAAGTGGGAACGAGACAACGCTTCTTTGCTCTGACACCAGAATTGACTGCATCCACAGGATAACAGCCAAAAACATCGCAAAAACGCGTAAACCAAGATTGTCCTTGAGCATTTATTCTTCAACCCCTCGAGTGTTTATGCCAAGCTGTTTGATCTTTTTGTACAGCGTCGTACGCTCTATGCCTATGCTACGAGCGGTTTTTGAGACTTGCCACTTATTGCGTTCCAGATGGTACAAAAGATAATCTTTTTCATATTCTGCCATGCTTTCTTTTAGGTTTCGAATATGCATATACTTGGAGGTATCGACATCGCGCTCAGGCTCAAAGCCATTAATCTTGTGCTCCAGATGCTTCATGATGATCGAATTTGTGATATTCTCTTCATTGATCATGATGAACTTACAAAAGTTTCTAAGCTCCCGAATGTTGCCCGGCCAGTCATATGCCAAAAGCGAATCCTTGAGGCTCACAAGGTCCAGTTGATCATTGATATTGTATTTGACTGAGAAGTTGGTCAGGAAAAAACTCATGAGCAGCAGGATGTCATCTCCCCTTTCTCTGAGCGGAGGCAGCTCTACAATGTTCCCTTCGATCCTAAAGAGCAGGTCCTTGCGAAAAGACTCCGAATTTACCAGTCTGTTCATGGTAGAATTTGTTGCAAAGATGAGCCGGGTATTCACCTTCTTCATTGCACCACCGACGACCTGAATCTCTTTGTTTTCGATTGCACGAAGTATCTTGGATTGTGATAATGGGTTCAGATGAGTCACCTCGTCCAAAAAAAGGAGGCCATTGCTGCATTCTTCAAAGAAACCAATCTTGTTACCGGTGGCATTTGGAAGACTTCCCTTCATATGGCCAAAGAGCTCACTCTCGATATACGTTTCGGTCAGGGTCGAGCAATTTAGAGTGTGAAATGGCTTACCAAAGCGTCGTGAACTGATGTAATAATAGTTTGCGGCCACTTCTTTCCCGGTCCCGGTCTCTCCGACCAAGAAGAGATCTTCGTCAACCTCAGCAAGTTTATGGATCTGATCCCTGACTTTTTTGATAGCCTCAGACTCACCAATTAATGGAAAAGATCTGGTAAACTGCTTCTTTAGATTGATGTACTCAATCTGCAAACCGATGTGTTCTTCCTCTTGTCTTTTGAGTGTGATCGCGTTGTCGATATGTAGCAGCAGCTGGTTTGTGCTAAAGCTTCCACCCTTTTCAATGAAATGATATGCTCCCAAGGCTCGGATCTCTTGAACTTGGGCGGTAGTCACTTCTCCGGAAATGACTATAACCTTATAGTTCAAGTCCATTTTCTCTTTTAACTGCTTAAGTACCTGTATGCCATTGAGTTTGCTTCCTACCAGGTAGACATCCAAGAGTATGACATCAGGGTTGAATATACGAAGCTCCTCAAAGAATATATCTGAGTTTGGCGTGACCAAGACCTCATATGAATATCTGTTTAGGACAAGGGCTATCTGATCTGCTAAAACGACATCATCTTCTAGGATAAGAACTTTTCCTTTTTTCATGGCTTACCTCATTAGCCTTTCTTCCAATTCTGCTAAAGCATTGATATAATATATGTATGCCTGATCCGGGGAATCGTATGGTGAGAAGTATTTGTGCACGTCTCCATCTTGGAAGTATTTGGAACACATATAATAAAAGTGATCTGAAGTACTCAGAAGGCGAGCGGTTCGCAGAAGCTCTTCATCGCCCTTGATTCTGATCTTTTCAAACAGGCCATAGAGCGTTTCGATAGCATTATGCTGCATATCGTTTTCCAGCCAAGCTGAAAGATCTCTCTGCTCATCTGCCCATGAAACAGGCTCGGGGAATGATATGGATTCTTGTTGATAGTTTGCCAAATCAGCTGTTTCTTGGGGTGTGACAAAGCCCAGATGAGAGTGCTTAAGGATCTCAGAGGGGAAGTGACGCATGAAGTCAAAGATTCCGCTGGATGCCCATTGGTGCTCTCCAAAGGTCTCATAATCCATAAAGAGATTGAGAAACTGATTGCGCCCCTTATGCTCTCCCAAAGACAGCTTGTCTATCCAGTGCACAAATTTTTGGACAGTCAGAGGATATTCTGGCCAATCACGATTAGAGAATCTAAATGCGATGTCATCCGCCAATTGATAGTACTTCAAGAGCAGGTTCATGCGCTTGCTATAATTTTTGTACGCATACAAAGGTGAGCGCCACTGTAGAATCCGGTCCACTCCCTCTGTGACGATGGTCTTAAACCCCTCAATCTCATAGACTATATCCGAAAGACTGTCCTGATAGATCAATTCAGTATTGCGAAAGGTTTGAGTATCATAGCCAAATTCTTGCTGCATAAGCTCTCGATGCATACTGACTTGATCCAGAAACTCATCCCTGTCATACAAAAACGCCAATGAATGATAATACGTCTCCCCTAATAGTTCGACACACCCTGTATTCACGAGTTCTTTGAAAGAGTCCAGGGTCTTAGGGCTGTATAACTTAAACTGCTCGATCGCAGTGCCGGTGATGGAAAACGCTACCTTAAATCTTCCTTCATGAGCCTTAATCAGCTCCAGCAAGAGTTTATTCGTGGGCAGATAACACTTTTGGGCCACCTTTAGCATGACCTCTTTATTGAGCCTATCGTCAAACAGCGATGAGTCACTGCCGATGTCCAGAACGTTAAAGTGGTTCAAGCGATATGGCTGATGCACTTGAAAATAAAATACTATATTGAGCATCGGTTCTCCCTCTATTCTTGGTTTCGGATATACTCGGCGAGAGTGGCTATGTACAAGTTCCGAATCTTGACGGCTGCATCGTTCCATTGGATCTTGTTTACTTCATGCATTCCATCTATACCCATCTTGATGCACTTCTCGGGATTGGCGATGAGATGATTGATGGTTTCGACCCAAAGATCTGTATCCCAGAAGTCAATCTTAAAAGCGTGATTCACGACTTCTGCAACCCCGGACTGCTTGGATATGATCGAAGTAATCCCAAATGCCATAGCTTCCAAGGGACTGATTCCAAATGGTTCGGAGACAGATGGCAAGACATATATATCTGATGCTCTCAGAATCCTTTCCACCTGCTTTCTATTGAGGAAGCCGGTAAAAAGAAATCTATTTTGGAGCTTAAGGCTGGCTGAGCGACGCAGTAGCTTTCTTCCCATGTCACCTGTTCCTGCCATGATAAAGCGAGCTTCCGGATGCGACTGGAGCACTTTGTGGGCTATATCCAAAAAGTAATCAGGACCCTTTTGCAGAGTGATCCTACCCAAAAATAGAATCACCGGACCCTTAAAGATCCGCTTCTTACCGCGCACCGCATCATCCGGGACAGAAAAGGCATTGTGAACAATCTTGATCTTGCCGGAGTCGATACGATATCGGCTCATGATCATCTGAGCGGTATACTCTGAAACGGCTATCACTTGGTCTGCAAAACGCATTCCTGAGTGTTCTATCTTGTGCACACGCTCATCCCCCGGGCCACCAGCTCTGTCAAATTCGGTCGCATGGATATGAGTAACCAACGGTTTCCCGCTAATTCTCCGAGCAAGCATCCCCGCCGGATAAGTCAGCCAATCATGAGCATGGATCAGATCATAATCCAAGACCCGGGCAAATCGCTCAGATCGCATGGTAAACTCTTGGATCTTATGGATGAGATCCTCCTCGCCCACAAGACTATCCGTCATCTGCTGCAGAAGCTCATGCTCCTGCACCGATGCGGTTTCGGATATCCAATATTCCTTTTTGATGCTCTGGACATACTGCTTGATATCAGAAAGCTGAAAGTAGGACTCGGGATCATCTGAGATGCCGATATACTCCAGTCTTTCCTCGAGAGTCACAAAGGTCTGTGCTGTATAGCGCAGCTGCTTGCTTTGCTCAAAAAAGACCGCGGGCAGAGTGTCAACATCGCCGGGTTTTTCCAATGGGAAATAAACCATTTCTTTGGTGGGCAGGACCAAGTCAATCTTGATGCCAAGTCCCAAAAGGGCTTTCACCATCCCATAGCAAGCCATGCCCAGTCCACCGGAGATCAGGGGTGGGAATTCCCATGTAAACATCAATATCTTCATTTCCGTCTCTCCAGTGAGTATATATAAGTCTCAATGTTGTACAAAGCAGCAACGCTCCATGCTTGGGCGGGAGCTCCTTTGGGGAAATGCGGCTTGTCTCCATCCCAAACCTCGGCAACGGAGGCGATATGCCCCTTCATAAAACCATGCCTGAGTTGTTTTACAAACGAACCCATTTCCTCCACCATCTCAGCATTACTCTTGACGCCATGATACAGCTTCAGATATAATCCGCAGAATGCTCCCAAAAGCCAAGCCCAGACACTGCCATTGTGGTAGCTGAGATCTCTTTGGACCTGAGTTCCATAATACTTCTTGCGAAAACGGGGATCCCGAGGACTCAGTGTGCGAATACCATATGGCGTTAGCAGCTCTTCTTTTGCACGCTTAAACACTTTCTTCATGATCTCTTGCGAGCAGACTGACCACGGCAGCGACAGTGCGATGATGGCATTGGGGCGAATCTCTATGATTGGCTTATCTCCCTCAAGTCTATCTGCTAGATATTCTCCGGTCCAAAACTTGTCGAAGGAAGAGTATACTCTATCCTTGAAAAGAAGATAGTCTTGTTTGGGCCGATATTCTTCAGCCATAGCGCTATATGCTTTGCACATTGCCTCATATGAAGACAGTGCATTGTACCACAAAGCGTTAATCTCCACAGGAGCCCCCCACCGCGGAGTGACAGCCTTGCCGTCTATCCGAACGTCCATCCATGTCCCATGGGAAAAGGATGGTTCTAGCTCGATCAATCCATCTTCTCGGATATTAAAGGGGTGATTCGGAAATTCTAGGATGGATCTGAAGATATCTTCAGTCAGATGAATTACCTCTTTCCAGTAGACCTTGCTCGCTTTGATCTTCCCTAGCTTCCAAAGTAGGATTACGTACCACAATGTTGCATCAATGCTGTCATAATTGGCTTCCCGCCCTGACTCGGCAAAGACATTGGGAATCAAGCCGTTTTTAATGTGGCGACTATATCTGCTCAGGATGCGTTCAGCTATCTCAATTCTTTGCTTGTCAGAGTGCAAAAGTGTGTTTAGCACGACCATGCTGTCTCTGCCCCAAGCCCCATAAAATGGATATCCCGCGACGACGTCATCCGCCCCTACAAAATCCATCAATGCCATCTCCAAGATCTTGAGATACTGCTGACGATCAAAAAGCAGCTCATCATCATAATCAAGGCTCTCCAAGAGGGAATCTCCCGGTGATGCTTGCTTCGGAAAATCAGCCGGCAAGGGCAGGGATTGATATCGATCAACAATGCGTTTTGCCAAGATCTGATGGTGGTCTATGGGGGCATCGCTGAAGATGATCTGGATGGACTCATTGGGCACCAGATCAAAGGAAAGCTCAAAAAGGCTGATCTGATCTCCGATTCCAGCATAGCCGCTCATCACTTCCCAAGGATAGTATACATTATAATAGACATACCGATTGCTAAGAATCTTAGCTTTCTCCGCCGAACAATGCACCTGGATGCCATTGTCTTTGCGAGTAGCACTGCAACTACTAAAATGCTCTGAAGACTTCAGATCTATATCATACTCGGTAAAATCCAGACTTCCGTGGGGATTGATCTCATGATGCGGATTCATCGTATACTTTGGATGAAATTGAAAGTGCAGTTTGTGGCTGCCAAGATTTGTATAGCGTATAAGAGTGCTATTGCTTAGCTCGTCCATCATGATCTCTTTGAGGATGAGGATCTCATTTTGATGCGGCAAAGCTGAATACAAGAAAGCCGGATATGGCCTTAACCAGGGTTTTACTAAGTGTAGAAAACCTTCAGGATAGATACAATTGCTATAGTTGTTGCTATCCAGATGTATTGTTTCACCGCGCCACTCCACCTTTTCCTCGATTCCGGCTACTAGATGATTGCGATTTGACTTCGAGTCTCCCGCTATCAATAGGCCATGGTACTTACGCTGGTTGATCAGGTTCCCTGTCCCCAACGCATAGCCACCAAGCTTGTTTGCAAGAACCCATTCGTGGTGATGAGTCTCCATGAAGTAGTTTTTCATCAAACCCCCTAAAGATCAAAATCAGACTATGTGTTGATTATTTTCAATACCCAGTATTCCGTCAAGTGAAATTCATCACTTTTTTCCCATCCCCCTTTTTAGCATTTGATCCAAATCTAGATTGCAAAAGATGAAGCCAGAATTTCCTTGCCAAATTGAGGCTTTATGAGCATATGACACAAAATGAATTTTGGAGAGTACTTGATGCCAAATAGCTTTGTGTGTACCGACTGCGGATTTGAATCAAGCAAGTGGGCAGGAAAATGCCCAAATTGTGGAAGCTGGAGCACCATGAAAGAGAGCAGCCGAATTCTGGGAAAAGCAGTCAACAGCATGACCGGACATACCATGACCAGAGCACAGAAGATAGCCACGCTCAATAGCACAGATCTTAAGCGGATACCAACCGGGAATAGTGAGCTTGACCTAGTATTGGGTGGTGGGATAGTATCGGGCATGCTCATCCTCATCGGAGGTGAACCTGGAATCGGAAAATCCACCCTGATGCTACAACTCGCACAATGGCTTGGAAAAGCCCAAAAGAAAGTCTTGTACTGTTCCGGAGAGGAAAGCGCAAATCAGATCCACCTGCGCAGCAAAAGGCTTCAAGTCGACAGTGAGAACATACTTTTGCTCTGCACCAATGATACGGAACACATCATTGCTTCGATTGATGAAGAATCCCCTGACCTTGCCATCGTGGATAGCATCCAATCCATCAGCCTCAGCTCAATTGATTCCATCCCGGGGAGCATTTCACAGCTAAGAGAGAGCACAAACAGGCTCCTAAGATGCAGCAAAAGCACCGGAATCCCTATCTTTATGGTGGGACACGTGACCAAAGAAGGCTACGTGGCAGGACCCAAGATATTGGAACATATGGTTGATACCGTTTTATACTTTGAAGGTGAGATGAGAAATCAATTCAAAATCCTCAGAGCTGTTAAAAACCGCTTTGGCTCCACCAATGAGATCGGGCTGTTTGAAATGACCAATCTTGGCTTGATCCCTGCTGAAAATCCGTCATCCATTTTTATTAGCAATGATTTGTCTCAGATCGGTGCCTCGATCGGATGCATTGTGGAAGGTAGCCGCAGCTTCATTGTGGAGGTTCAGGCTCTTGCCACGGGATCAAATTATGGCACCCCCCAAAGAGTTGTCGTTGGGCTTGAGCAAAAGAAGCTGGCGATACTTTTGGCCATTTTGGAAAAAAGTCTATCCCTATATCTGAGAAACAATGACGTCTTCATCAATCTTGCAGGAGGGATCAGATCTTCAGATCCATCCTTGGATCTGTCTATCCTGGCAGCCATTATCAGCAGCCTCAAGGAAAGCCCTCTTCCGGAAAACTCGGTCTTCATCGGTGAGGTCGGCCTCAATGGAGAGGTTCGCCCTGTATCCCAACAAGAGATCCGAATCTCAGAAGCCAGCAAGCTGGGATACTCAAAGATCTATGTCTCAGCCTATGCCAAGATCAAGGCAAACAAGAAGGTACACAAGCTCAAGGACATTCGAGAGCTATATCGTGCTCTTTCCTAGAAACTCACTTTCCCGATGATATCCGAGATATTTTGATCCGTCTGCAAGAGATACTCGCCTAGTCCCATAATCAGCTCCGGTGCCGCCAAGGGATTGACGAAATTTGCCGTGCCGAGCGCCACAGCCGAAGCGCCTGCCCAGATGAATTCCAGGGCATCTTGCCAATTGTAGATTCCACCCATCGCCAGGATGGGGATATCTACTTTTTGAGCTGCCTTATAAGTCAGGGCGAGTGCTATGGGCTTGATCCCGATTCCCGTGTATCCGGCAATTCCTTTCTTGACCTGAGATTTGCCACTTTGGTAGTCTATCGCCATCCCCCAAACGCTATTAATCAATGCCAAAGAATCTGCTCCCCCGGATTCCACCGCCTGAGCAATCTGACTAATATCTGTGACGTTGGGACTGAGCTTGACACAGAGCTCCCGATTTGTCTGCGAAGACAAACGAGATACCAAATCGTAGACCACATCCGGACAGACTCCAAATGCAATGCCCTCATTCTCTACATTTGGGCAGGATATGTTGATCTCATATCCGCTGATACCCGAGCAAGATTCAAGCTGAACCAGCATGGACTCAAATTCACCAATGCTGGAGCCTGAGAAGCTTACAATCAAAGGCACATGAAGTCTTTCTCGATATTGAGGAAGCTTCTCATTGATGAAGATATCCAAGCCCGGGTTTTGAAGCCCGATAGAATTGATCAGCCCGGCTTCTGTCTCATAAAGACGAGGAGGCGGGTTTCCCTTTTTGGGATCTCGTGTGATGGTCTTGCACACAAATGCACCCAGACATGCTTCATCAAAAAACTCAAGATTTTCCAGATCAAATGTGCCGGAAGCCACTGTCAAAGGTGTCTTTAGTTCCAGTTTACCAAGCCGAGTCTTCAAAAGATCACTTGCATTTGGAGTTTTTTTCCAGATATCACTCAAAACAGCTCCCATCTCACCTCCTCAGCTCTAAAGACCGGACCTTCTTTACACACACGAAGATAATCCCAATTATCCTTTGTCCCGATCGGAACGGCACAACCGTGGCATACACCGATTCCGCATGCCATATAGGCTTCAAGCGATGTATAGTGCTCGACCCCCAAGTCCGAGATAATCTTGCTAGCCGCACTCAGCATGGGCAGCGGACCACAGCTGTAGACGATATCAATCTCACTTTTTTGAATGATCTCAGCTACTCCATCGCAGACTCGACCGGTTTTACCGATTGAGCCATCCTCTGTCCAGATCTCATCACATGGAAAGACATCCCCCTGCCGAGCCCCACCATGCATCCAATATACTTGGTTGTGATTGATGAGCTCTTTCTGCAAATACCACAAGGGTGGATAGCCGATTCCTCCGCTCAGCAAGAGAATACGCTTTCCGCGGTAGATTGGAAATCCGTTCCCTGCCGGACCGATCAGCTCCAGCATATCACCGGTTCTGAGCTTGGAGAGGGCGTTTGTGCCCTCCCCCACTCTTTTGATCATAAATCCGATGCGCCCACCTTGATTGTCGTATATGCTGACGGGCTTAAACAGCTTGGGAATCTTGTTCACATTGTCGGCATTCTTTAGGCTGGCCAAAGCCCGGATCTCATAAAACTGCCCGGGTCTTCCGGCTGCACCCAATGCCTCATCCCATATCCATAGGATGAAATAATCATCGGAAAGTTCTTCCCGATATTGGATGGCACGTTGTCGATATTGGGGATTGTTCATCTAATCTTCCTGATAGGTTATCATTCCGCTTTTGATAGTGTATTTCACTTTGGAGCTCATGGTCTTATCCAACCACGGAGTGTTTTTGCTTTTGGACGCAATGTATTCTTTGGTAAATGTGGAACTTTCATCGAGATTGATGATGGTAAGATCCGCTTTTGCGCCTATCTTGATGCTGCCACCGGGAAGATCTAGGATCGATGCCGGCTTTTGGGTGAGATTGTCAACCAGGTCTGACAAACTGATGGCACCGGGCTTGACCAGCCTGTCATAGAGTACAGGGAACGCGGTCTCAAAGCCAATAATCCCAAATGGCGCATGATCAAACTCACGCTCTTTCTCAAAATCCGCATGTGGCGCATGATCTGTCGCAATGCAATCTATGAGCCCATCCCTCAGTGCTTGCACGCAAGCCAGACGGTCTTTCTCGCTTCTGAGCGGAGGTTTCATCTTTGTGTTTGTATCAAATGTAAGGCATGCCTCTTCATTGAGCACAAGGTGATGTGGAGTCACTTCACAGGTCACTGGCAAACCGCGCTCTTTCGCTTGACGCACCAAGTCCAATGATCTGGCTGTGGAAATATGCGCAATGTGCAGTCTTGCTCCGGCACTTTCCGCAAGCATGATGTCACGCGCTATCATCACTTCTTCGGCCAAACCGGGAATGCCGGAAAGACCTGTCTGAGTGGCTACTTTCCCACCGGTGATCTGTCCTTTGCCGGCAAGCGCATAATCCTCAGGATGAACGATCACGGGGATGTCGAAATTTGAGGCATAGCGCAGACAGGAAAGCATCAATCGTGCATTTTGCACGCATTTGCCATCGTCACTTACAGCAACGATCCCGCCGGATTTCATGGTCGCCATTTCACTGATCTCTTCGCCCTTGCTTTGTTTGGTGAGTGCGCCGATGACATAGACCCTGGCATAGCCATGTTCCTTAGCGCGCAATTGAATGTATTCCACAGAAGCGATATTGTCTGTCACAGGATCCGTATTCGGCATCGCACAGATGGATGTGAAGCCACCTTTGGCAGCGCTTTTCATCCCGGTCGGGATATCTTCCTTATATGTATGCCCGGGATCTCTTAAGTGACAATGGATATCTATGAATCCCGGAAACACTATTGAGCCTTTGGCATTGATTACCTTGTCAGCTTTGACGTCAATTTTGTCTTCGATCTTGCATATTTTTTTTCTGTCGATAAGCAGATCTTTCTGTAAGAGCTCGCCATCCAAGTATACTTGTGCATTCTTTATTATAGTCTTCATCATATACTCCTTTATGCTTTCCCACCCAAGATTAAGAACATGAGTGCCATGCGAATGGCGACCCCATTTGCCACCTGCTCCACGATCACGCTGTCTTTGCTATCTGCGATTTCCGGCAGAATCTCCACCCCACGATTCATTGGCCCCGGATGCATGATCAAAGCATTGGGCTTGGCATATTTAAGTGTTTCATTTGAGAGCACATAGTGTTTGCTATATTCCTCTAAACTCGGGAAAAGGCCTTCACTCATGCGCTCGAGCTGCATACGCAAGCCCATCACGACATCAGCTTTGTCCAGAGCTTTACCGAGATCATATTCGACCCTGCAACCATAGACGCTTTCCATGTTCCCGGGCATTAGAGTCTTGGGACCGCATACCGTCACCTTGGCACCGAGCTTGGACATCCCAATCAGATTGGAACGCACGACACGGCTGTTTAGGATATCTCCCACAATGGTGACCTTGAGATCTTTCAAGCTCCCCTTTTTCTCCCATATGGAATATATATCCAGAAGCGCTTGGGTCGGATGAGCATGACGCCCGTCTCCACCATTAATCACAGGCTTACCAGAATATTTGTTTACCAATTGGGGACTTCCGGGAGAGCAGTGGCGAATGCAATATAGATCAATCCCCATGGCATTGAGCGTGTATACCGTATCCTGCAGGCTTTCTCCCTTTTGAAGGGCAGATACACTTGCCTGAAAGCTCACCACGTCTGCTGAAAGACGATTTGCCGCCAGCTCGAAGCTCATTCTGGTGCGAGTACTATTTTCCACAAAAAGTGTGCAGATTGTCTTGCCACGAAGAGTGGGTATCTTCTTGTATTCACGAAGGTTGATTTCTTTCATTCCTTTTGCTGCCTCGAGGATGTACAGAATTTCTTCCCGCGAATAATCATCAAGGTCGTAGACGTTGCGTCCTAAGAATTGAGGTATCATAATCTTTCTCCTTTCAAGCTCACTGGCTTTGATTAAAGGTTTATTTGTGATCATCTTTTAGAAGACCCCCTCTGCAGTCAAGCACAAAATTATTCTTGCAGGATACAGATCCGGCTTTGCCTAAGCTTCGTTGGATCAGCAACTCAGCCATGAGTCTCACTGTGCCTTGCGCTTGATAGAGCCGATGGGCACCGGACAGCGTGCTTACCCTCTATCTCGCGCAGCAAATTGGATGATTTTTGTTTTCATAGTTTTCTCGATGTTAAGCTCCCATCTTTTTGCGTTTGACCACAAAGGAACAGATCATGCAGATCTGCCGGTCTTTGGGAAGGATCGCTATA